>OHAY01000530.1_pt1 | contig 40106 bp, 42 predicted proteins | sample 1577191 | NCBI WGS metagenome assembly OHAY01 (sample SAMEA3541504, study PRJEB24748) | human gut metagenome | biome: human gut; feature: human-associated habitat; material: faeces | place: China | collected 2012 | reverse complement strand
TGAAGTCCGCAGGATTTTAAGTCCTGTGCGTCTACCAGTTTCGCCACCAGGGCACACGTATGGAGGTTCCAACCGGACTTGAACCGATGGTCGAAGAGTTGCAGTCTTCTGCCTTACCAACTTGGCTATGGAACCATTGCTTCATGGCGCTCGTATAATATACTATGGATTTTAGATAATTGCAAGGGTTTTTAAGAAAAAAGTTTAAAAAAGTGTATAAAAAATAATTCATTTTCTATATGAGAAAACCTGATAATCGGTTTTGTGATGGAATAATCAATATAATTTACATTTCTATTATAAATCACATAATTCTCTTAAAATTAGTAGTCATAATAGAAAACAGGGAGTGATTATCATGTATAAAGAAATAATTTTATCTGTTATTAAAACTTCATTACCAATAATGATTGTTTTGATTATATTACAGTATATATTTAGAAAACAATCTACATGCATATTAATAGAATTCAATGTCGCTTATTCAATTGTTCGTATGATGCCTTTAGTGAATTCTATGCATACTCTAGGTATAAAAGGGATTATAACACTTATAATATGTTTTCTATTTTTGAATACGAGTACATTGCTGATGTATCGTATCCATAGCCTCAATCTATAACGAACACGCATTTATATGTATTTCTACTTGCAGAATATCTCTGATACAATGAACTCACGCAAAAGGGAGATAATTAAGATGAATAGATATGATTATGTAGGTAGTTTCTTAAGACCTGAAAGACTTAAGAAGGCGAGAAGAGATTTTGAAAATAATACAATTAATGCAGAAAAATTAAAAAAGGTAGAAGATGAGTGTATTACAGAACTTATTACTAAGATTAAAGAATTAGGTTATCATACAATTACTGATGGTGAATTTAGACGTTCTACATGGCATTTAGACTTTATGTGGGGATTTAATGGTGTAGAACACAAAAAGACAATAGAAGGTAATACGACATTTGATGGTGAAGCGGCTATGATTGATGATACTTATGTCACAGGAAAGATCAGCTGTGATCATCATCCTTTCGTAGAACATTTTAAATTTGTAAAACAGTTTGAAGATGAAAATACAGTAGCCAAACAGACTATCCCTTCACCTGGGCAGTTCTATGCTTACTTTACAGGAGCACAGTTACTTAGAAATACATTAAGTATTTATGAAAATGAAGAGGTTTTCGCAAAGGATGTAGTTAAAACTTATGTTGAGTTTATTCATGAAATTTATGATGCAGGATGTCGTGTGTTACAGTTTGATGATTGTGTCTGGGGTGGTATGGTCAATCCAAAGCTTGCATGTGGACTAACAGGACGTACTGGTGACGCATTAGAAGACTATAAAAAGAGATTATTAGAATTTAATAATGAAGTAGTTGCACAAAGTCCAAAAGATTTAGAAATTAATACACATGTATGTCGTGGTAATTATCATTCTACATTCTTTAGTTCAGGTGCTTATGATAGTGTGGCTGATTTATTATTTGGTGAAGAAAATGTGAATGCATACTATTTAGAATATGATGATGAACGTTCAGGAGGTTTCAAGCCTCTTGCAAAAGTATCTGGTGATAAGAAGGTTGTCTTAGGATTAATCACTACTAAACGTCCAGAATTAGAAGATAAAGAAAAAGTAATTCAGAGAATTAAGGAAGCAAGCAAGTATATTCCTCTTGAACGTTTATCATTAAGCCCACAATGTGGTTTTGCATCATGTGAGATTGGTAATAAACTAACAGAAGAAGAACAATGGGCTAAATTAAAACTTGTAAAAGAAATCGCAGAAGAAGTCTGGGGTTAATAAGAATCCTCTAGGAGATCCTAGAGGATTCTTTTGTGTCTTGTAGTATATTAATGGATACAATATAATTTATGTATAAGAGGTGAACAGATATGATAGAAACTATAATTAGATATATAGTTATTGCGATTGTGCTAGGTGTAATTGGTGAAGTGATATCTCATTTATCTAGTAGTAGTAAAACGATAGATAAGAATGTAAGTACTACACATTACAAAGTTAAAGCACCAGCAGTGTTGAAGTATGTCTGTATGTCACAGTTCATTCTAGGATTGATTATGTTTCTTGTATTTAGTTATTTTTATCTGAAAGGCAATGAAACAGTAGAAATGGGACATCTGTATGTTTCTTCTATCTTTGGGGCTATTGGCTTATATGGTGTGGCCTGGGCATCTATATGGTGTGTACAAGTAGATGATTCGCAATTAGAGATACATAGAATATTTCATGTTAAGAAGGTATTATGTATCACTGATATTGGACAAGTAATCATTGATAAGAAGGATGCAATGATCTTGTATGATAAGATGGGAAAGAAATTGATTAAGATAGATGCTTTATCGGATCATTATGATCATTTACTGAATCTATTAAAGTCACAAAATATAGAAATATCAAATAAGCACCTTAAATAAGGCGCTGTCAAAGGATTACTTAACGCATCTAAGAATCATTTCTACTATAATTGAAATATAGAAGGCAGGTATTCTTATGTGGGATGATGTGGCAGGTAAAGCTTCACATGTTAATAGAGATAAGTATGTTGTATTGCAGGTGGTACTTACTGAAAAGTTTCTAGGTACAGGATCTGGTACAAAGAGTTTGACGAATCTACAGGCTGAAAAAGGATATAGGTTACACACTATTTCTACTTCATCTTCTGGATCAAAAGGATTCCTTGGAGGAGATAAGATTCAGGCAACAATGGTATTTGAAAGAATAGATTAAAAAATGAGCTGTAACGCATATGTTACAGCTCACTTTTTAATTGATTTTAATAATGATTTGTTTAAATCTAGAAAGTCGATGTTTATAATCGTTTGATGCTTCAACGAGAATATGTAGAATATCACCTGATTCAACATCTTCAGGTATATCAATCTTGATAGAATCATCTAAACTAACAGAAACATTTCCTTTATAACTAGAAGCCTCTTGATAATACTTTGTTTTATAGAGCACATGTTCATCTTTAGTTATATGAAGCTCTACAGTTGTACCTTTATCAGCTTTGATGTCAAGAGATTCCTGGATAGATAGTACTGGCGCTTCTTCTTTATCATCAGTGATACACCAAGAGGCTCTTGCTGCAAGATCTCTTTGAATAGAAGAAACATAATACCACATAGATTCTGTATGTTTATCATTATAGAGGTCTTCTACAGGATTCCAGTAATTTAAAATAATACCCTTAGAATTTTTCTTAGTATTATCTTTTATATATCTTCCAGACAATCCTCCATATGAGAAATCTTCAAGACATCTTAACCCCCATGGCAGTAAACAGAAGAAAGTAGGGGAATCACCTTCAGATAAGAAATCATAAGGAATATGTGTACCCATACCATATTTCTTTCCCCACCAGTCAACAAGAAGGTTCTTGTTTGAACCAAATTGTGATCTATTTTCTTCACCTTCATAATACTTATCATCAGCCCAGGTAGCATAACCACTCATTAAAGCACCCTTATTAAGAATATGTTTTTTCATGAAATCAGCTCTGAGAGTCTCTTTACTGCTTCCTTCAGGCATATTATTCCAGCCGTATCCATAACTATTCATCATCACACATTTCACAAACTGAATGTTTGGATAAACTTCTGAAATATAGTTCTGATACGTATTATCCTGTTCACCACAGGCAGTTAAAACAACTTTCTTTTCTATTTTTTCTTTGATTGATAACCAGTTTTCATCATCTTTATATTCCTGCTCTATATCATAAAGAGCACGGGCGATTGTATTAGTACCACCCCAAACTTGAATATAAAGTGGTCTAGGATCATCATCTAATATTTTTTCTCTAATTAATTCTGAGCCTGGTGTAGAAGCATCCATTTCTCCTGGATATCCAATATTCCCGATTTTGATAAGACTTCTTAAATGATCAGGAGAAGGGTATTTGGCATCATGAGTCACAAGATGTTTATAGTCTACAGCATAATCATCCATTACGTCCTGCATCCATTTTATGCCAGTCCAGCGATAAGGCTGATCATAATCAGCCTTATCACTTGGCCCAGTCTTTCCTGGTTGTCCTTTCCAATGAAAAATGGATGATGTCTGTACGATACCCTGTATTTCTATATCATTGGCATAAAGTAGAATATGTCTTAATGAGTTCTGATCATCTACTTCAGCATCCTGAGTAATAATTGTTCGTAACATAATTATTTACCAACTTTTACTTCAATGATTTCTTCTTTTGCAGTTTTAGCACCATAAGATGCAGGAACAATTTCTTTATATTCAGTAGTGTTAGTAATAATGACAGGAGTTACATTATCATAACCAGCTTTTTCGATAGCTTCTAGATCAGCTTCAACAAGTAAATCACCAATACTCACTTTTTGCCCTTCTTTGACTAAGACATTAAAACCTTTACCATTCATATTAACAGTATCCATACCAATATGAATAAGTACTTCAGCGCCATTATTAGACTTTAATCCAATTGCATGTCCAGTCTTGGCAGCCATAATGACTTCACCATCAACAGGAGAGTAGATATGACCATCGGTTAATTTAAAAGCAACACCTTCACCCATCGCTTTTGAAGAGAAGATAGGATCATTCACATCTTCTAAGGCAATCATCTCACCAGTGGCAGGAGAACTGATTGTTTCATCTTTTAAAGTAGTGTCTTTTTTTGTTTTAACTTTATTTTGTGGAAGCATAGAATCATTAAAACCAAATAAATAAGTACAAATAGCTGAACCAAAATAAGCAATCGCACAAGCAATCACAAAACCTACAAAACCAGGACCGATATAGCCAGGAAGACTTAAAATTGATGTACCAAGTAAAGTAGGACAGCTAGTACCAGCGGCAGCTACAATCATACCGGCAATAGATGAAAATTCAGCAGCAATCGCAAATGGTCTCTTATAAGGTAATGTAACACCATAAATAGCTGGCTCTGTAATACCTGCAAGTACTGCAGAGAATGCAGCAGAACCAGATAATTCTTTTAATTTTTTATCTTTAGTTTTTAAGAATACACCTAGTGTAGCACCAGCCTGCGCCATGTTGTTAGGTCCAGTAATAACGAATAATGTATCTCTACCATAAGTGGCGATATTATTCATAACGATAGGTACAAAGCCCCAATGAAGTCCAAAGATAACGGCTGCAGGCCAGATCAAGCCGACAAAACCACCAGCGATAATAGGGTTGAATCCCATAATAGCTGTATAACCTGATGCAAGTAATTTACCAAACTTATCCATAACTGGACCAATCACTAAGAATGTAGCAGGTACCATAATAGATAGTTCTAATAATGGTGTTAAGAATAGCTTACATACTTCTGGTATGATTTTCTTTAATAGCTTTTCTAATTTACTTTGAACATATACAGAAATAATGATTGGCATGACAGAAGAAGCGTAGCTTACAAGAGTGACTGGTATAGTAAGGAATGTCAATTTCGTACCCTCTGAGTATGCGGCAGTCATAGTTGGATAAAGAAGTGACATGGCAATAGACATCGCAATAAATGGATTACATTTAAATTTCTTTGCAGCAGTATAACCTAAGATAATTGGCATAAAATTAAACACACTATCTGCAGCTGCATAAAGAATTTTGTATGTTCCCATATCAGCAGTCAGTATATTCAATGTAGTACATAGAATAAGTAATGCCTTCAACATACCGGCACCACACATAACACCAAGCATTGGTGAGAAGATGCCAGAAATAGTTTCTAATAATGTATTAAGAAGGTTTTTCTTTCCTGTATCTTCAATTTCTTCAGTGTTACCAGTATTAATATTTGTACAGCTAAGTACAGCATCATAGACAGTATCTACTTTATTTCCAATAACAACCTGCACCTGTCCTCCTGCTTTCATTACAGTAATAACACCTTCGGTCTGGTTTAAAACATCCATATTAACTTTGTTTTCATCAATAAGCTTAAATCTTAATCTTGTTGCACAATGTACAAGTGAGATCACATTATTTTCTCCACCAACATTTTCTACAATCTTTTTAGCTAAAGAAGTATAATCCTTTGCCATTTGTATTTTCCTCCAAAATTGATATTTGTTAAGTTAACTTACATGCATATCATAATCTTCTGTGAAAGCGATTAAAATATCATAAACACACTTGCAGACTGTCAAAAACAGATGTTATAGTTGAAATAGGTGATAATGATGAAAATAGAAGAATTAAGAAGTAGGATTACTCCTCTAACTAAAAAAGAACAATATTATAAAAGTCACCCAAATCATTCAGGTGACTATATTGAAAAGTATTTTAATGAAGATGATGAAAATCTCATTCAATTCACAATTGATAGGAATAAAAACACAAAAGGAAAACATACTTTATTTTATGATGGGCAGATAATTACAGATGAAATTCTTTCATTTCCTATTTATTGTTCAAAACAGACAAGATATTCATTTGTGCCACTACATACAAGAAGCTATGTAGAAATGAAATATGTCTATTCTGGACATTGTTATGCAATTGTTAATGATAAAGAAGTGATACTTCATGCAGGGGATATGATTCTTTTAGATGTTAATTCAAAGCATACAGTCTTAATGCCTACAGAAAATGATATTATCTTCAACTTTCAAATGGATCGCTCTTATTTTAGTGACTCATTTATTAGCAAATTTTCCTCGGTAAACCCGATTGTGACTTTCCTAACAAATATTATTGATCAGAAAGCACAGCATAATGATTATATTATTTTTGATAATAGAGAAGATGATCACGATTATGTAGTCCAGCTTATAGAAATGATTCTATGCGAGTATTTAGATCCTTCTTTATTTGCAATTTCTATTCTTGATTCTTATTTTTCTCTTCTATTTATAAAAATGGCTCAAAGATATCAGATGAATATGGAACAACAATTTAAAGAAAATAATAAGAGCTACATGACAGAAATCATTCAATACACAGAACAACATTATCAGGATTGTACTCTTATGGAAATAGCAGAGAAGTATGGCTATAATCCGGATTATCTTTCACGCGCTATTCAAAAAGCAACAGGATATACTTTTAAGAAGTTAGTAAACTATTATCGTATGGAAGCAGTAGGAAAGGAACTTATCAATACTAATAAACCTATTTATCTTATTGCACAGGAGAATGGTTTTTCTAATTTAAACTACTTCTATAAGAAGTTTAATGCATATTTTGGTGGTTTTCCTGCAGACTATAGAAAACAATTTCAGGCAAAATAAAAAGAGGCGAATGCCTCTTATAATTTTGCCGCTTTCTGGAAGAAGTAGAATCCAATCACAAACATTACTGAAATCATTGCCACGCCGTAGTTCATATGTCCTGTAAGCTGTGAAATGAGCCCTACAAGAGTTGTACCCATAAAGGATGCACCCTTACCACAGATATCAAATAAACCAAAGTATTCACCTGATTTATTAGGTGGAATAATCTTCGCAAAATAAGAACGAGATAATGCCTGAATAGCTCCCTGGAACATACCTACAAAAATAGCTAAGATCCAGAATTCCCATTGTTTATCTAACTGAATCGCAAATAAGGCAATACCAGTATAGGCAATAATACATACTTTAATAAGTTTATCTGTTGGGTATTTCTTAGATAAACGTCCAAAGATGAGCGCAAATGGGAAAGCAACAATCTGAGTTACTAATAAGGCAATTAATAATCCATTTGTATTAAGTCCAAGGGCACTGCCATAGGCAGTGGCCATTTCAATGATTGTATAAACACCATCGATATAGAAGAAGAAAGAAATCAAATAGAAGAATACTTTCTTGTCTTCATTTAAAGTAGAAAGAGTATGTCCTAAACGTTTAAAACTATCACGAATAGGATGTTCCTGTTTCTCTACGAAATTTACCTGTTTATAGTTCTTTAAGAGTGGAACTGTCATACCCAACCACCATAATGCATTGATTAAGAAGGCGATTGTCATAGCACCGTTAAATGGAATACCTATTTTTTCATAGAATAAGACAAACACTAAGCTGACTACAAAAGGCACACAGCTTCCAATATAACCCCATGCATATCCTTGAGATGAAACATAGTCCATACGCTTGTCATCTGTAATATCTAAAAGCATGGAATCATAGAAAATCAGACTTGCATTATAACCAATCTTCGCAATAACGAATACACCTAAGAATAAAATCCAAGACTTAGGAACTGAAAAACAGGCTAAGCCCATTACACCTATGATCATACTAATAGTAAAGATTGGTTTCTTATATCCTTTTGTATCCACAATAGAACCAAGCACTGGTCCAATAATAGCGACAATAAGAGTTGTGAAAGAAGATGCATAACCCCAATAAGCTAAATAGTTGACTTCACTGATCTTTGCGAGAGATGCAAGATAGTTAAAGTAAATCGGGATGATAGTAGCAACAAGTAGGATAAAGGCGCTATTACCGACATCATACAATATCCAGTATTTTTCTAGTTTAGTTAGTTTATTCATAGTTTCTATTAAACCTTTCATTTAAGTAATCATCATCAAGATGGTCAACATACTCATTAATGAGTGATACGGCTAAAGGCACTGCTTCATCCTTCATTTCTATTAAATGATTGATATCATTGGCAGCATGTTCATCTTTTTCATAGTTAATAAGTAATCCTTTATATTCTTCATACATACCACCTAACTTCATTACACTTAAGACAAAGTTTCTCTTTAATTTAGTAGGAGCAACAAGCCACTTCAAGATAAATAGTAGATCATGTAATGCTTTATCTACTTCTTCTGCCTTTAAATCAAAGAATGGGGCAATGACCAACGCAATTGTATAATCAGGATGAATATGAGTTGTTAAATTGGCAGTTAAAGGATCTTTTCCAATTCTTACAAGTAATTCTCTATCTAATTCAGATTCTAGTAAGCTATGAGTCATAGATAAAGTATTCTCTAATACACCAATTTCAGGATGTAAAGAACTATCTAATGTAAAGTGAGTAATAAATCCAATAGTATAAGCGAGTGCTGCATCTGTGGCATCCTGTTTAATCAGTTCTTTTGCATGTTTAAAAAAAGAATTGGCAGGAAGCTGATGCATTCCAAATCCTAATGATTTTACTGGATTCTTTTTATAGACATAATAATAAAAAAGAATATCTGGACCATGAATCCCAATATGATATAAATCAATATAGGGCATAATCCTCTTCTTGATGCTTTCATCAAGCTGATCTAAAACCTGTTCACCAAAAACATAATGTGTATAACCTGCTGGCATAAAAAAACCTCCTAGAACCTATTATAAGCAAGTATTTCTTAACATATATCAATTTTAGATTACAATTGTGTTAAGATTGTGTATCTTTATTATACAGTAAACATTCTATTTTGTTGAAAATTTCAACCATTTCAAAAAAATAAATACAAAATTTATGCAAAAGACAATAACTGTTAGGAAATAGAGTATGTTAAAATATTAATTTTATGCTATAATGTTTTATACAGACAAAATGAAAGGGGTTACTTTATGGAAAAGACACTCGAATATGCAGGAATTAAAAACTATACAGGAAAAGCACATTATAATTTATGTCCTGCTAAATTAGTAGAATACGCTTTAAAGCGTAAAGAAGGATTATTAACTGATCAGGGTGCGTTAGTTGTAAAAACAGGAAAATATACTGGACGTTCACCACATGATAAATTTATTGTAGATACACCAGAGGTACATGAACAGATTGCCTGGGGTGATGTCAATGTAGCCATGAGTGTAGAACACTACAATGCATTAAAAGAAAAAGTACTTGAATATATGAGTGACAAAGAATTATTTGTATTTAAAGGCTTTGCAGGAGCTGATAAGAAATATCGTCGTAAATTCACTGTCATCAATGAACTTGCATGTCAGAACCTTTTTATTCATCAATTATTGATTAGGCCTACAAAAGAAGAATTAGATAATTTTGGTTTAACAGATTATACAATTCTTGTTGCACCAGGGTTCCATTGCATTTCTGAAGTGGATCATACTAACTCAGAAGCAGCTATCATCATTAACTTTACAGAACGTACTGTTATTATTGTAGGTTCACAATATTCAGGAGAAATCAAGAAATCAGTATTCACAATCATGAACTACTGCATGCCTTTACAGGAAAACATTCTCCCTATGCATTGTTCAGCAAACATGGATCCAGATACTGGAGAAACAGCTATCTTCTTTGGTTTATCTGGTACAGGTAAAACAACACTTTCTACAGACCCTAATAGAATGTTGATTGGGGATGATGAACATGGATGGAGTGAAGAAGGTATCTTCAACTTTGAAGGTGGATGTTATGCAAAAACAATTAACTTATCTCCTACAGGAGAACCTGATATCTATCGTGCCATCCGTTTTGGTTCAGAACTAGAAAATGTAGTTGTAGATGCAAAAACTAGACAGCCAGATTATGATGATGGTACACTTACAGAAAATACACGTGTCGGTTATCCTATTGAATATATTCAAAATGCCCAGATTTCAGGAGTAGGAGGCGTACCTAAAGTTGTTATTTTCTTAACTGCAGATGCCTTTGGTGTATTACCACCAATCTCTAGACTTGATCATGATGCTGCAATGTATCAATTCGTTACTGGATTTACATCTAAAGTTGCAGGTACAGAAAGAGGCATCAGCGAACCACAGCCTACATTCTCTACATTATTTGGAGAACCATTCATGCCTCTAGATCCAGGTATCTATGCACAGCTACTTGGTTCACGTCTAGAAGCTTATGGTACTAAGGTTTATTTAGTGAACACTGGATGGAATGGTGGACCTTATGGTATTGGATCACGTATGAAATTATCATATACACGTGCTATGGTCACTGCAGCAGTCAATGGATCATTAGATAATGTGATTTATTACTATGATTCACGCTTTAATCTTCATGTCCCACAATCATGTCCTGGAGTCCCAGAATATGTATTAAACCCTAAGGATACATGGGCTAATAAGGAAGCATATGAAGATATGGCTAATGAACTTGCTATGATGTTTGAAGCAAACTTCAATACTAAGTATCCACATATGCCAGAGAATATTAGAAAAGCAGGACCACATCCTAAGAAATAAAAGCCACTTCATGTGGCTTTTTTGGAGGTTTTATGAGAGAAATAGGTAAGAGTAGAATAGAATATCCAGATACTTATATCGTGGTAGATATAGAAGCAACAGGATTAAATCCTGAAACAGAAAGACTTATAGAAGTTGCAGCTATTAAGTATGTCAACCATAAAGAAGTGGCACGCTTTAGTGAACTCATTAACCCTTTAAGAGATCAATTACCTGTAGACTTACTAGATAAGGATAAGACTATTTATATAAGTGATTTTATTGAGAATCTCACTGGTATTTCTAATCGTATGTTACATGATGCAAGAGGAGAAAATGATGTCCTTAAAGAGTATATTAAGTTCATAGGGGATGATATGATCATAGGTCATAATGTTCGTTTTGATATTCGTTTCATCTATGATGCACTTCTAAGAGATTATGGAGTTCTCTTTCAAAATGATTATATTGATACATTGAAGATTGCAAGAAAACTATTACATAAAGATTTGAAACGCTATAGACTCAAGGATCTTGCAGATCATTATCATATTGATTATTCTCATGCACATCGTGCAGTGAATGATTGTGAAATCACGCATGATGTATATGAAATGATGATGGAAGATATCTTTAATAACTTTGGGACAATAGAGAATTATCGTAAGAAAAGAAAGAATAAGAAATAGAAAGGATGATCATAAGATGTTTGTTGAAGAAGCTGAACTAGAAAGAGATAAACAATTATTAGAATTACGTGCAAGTGTATTGGAATCGGAAGAAGAAAGATTAAGTGGACAACCTGCAATGAGTATTTCTGAAGCAAGAATTGCACTTGATAAGAGAATTGATATATTGAGATTAAAAGGCTTGCAAAAGTGACTTCAACTGTTAATATTGTATATAATTGTTATATATACTAATTGGAGATAGAAAGGAAAAGAACTAACATGAACAAAATTGCAAGCTTTACAGTGAATCATTTAACTTTATTACCAGGTATTTATGTATCTAGAAAAGATAAGGTAGGAGAAGAAGTCATTACTACTTTTGATATTCGTATGACAGCACCTAACAGAGAACCTGTTATTAATACAGCTGAAATCCATACTATGGAACATTTAGGTGCCACTTTCTTAAGAAACCATAAGGAATGGGCTAAAAAAGTTATTTACTTTGGTCCTATGGGATGTCGTACAGGATTCTATATGATTCTTGCAGGAGATCTAGAATCTAAGGATGTTGTAGGATTAGTGACTGAAATGTTTACTTTCATGGCTGAATTTGAAGGTGATGTTCCAGGTGCAGCTGCAAGAGACTGTGGTAACTATTTAGATATGAACTTACCACTTACTAAGATTGTTGCGAAAAGATTCTTAGATAACACTCTTAAGAATATCACAGAAGAACATTTAGTATATCCAGACTAAGACTTCCCTGGAAGTCTTTTTACCTGTACGTACATATATTGATTAATTACTTACTTGTATGTATACTAATAAAGAGAGGTATCATTATGCATTTATTTCTGACAAGCTCAAACTTAACATTAAATGGTCAATATATTAATGAAGAGAATGGTTTCCGTTCTCTTCTTTTTGATGTTTTTCCACATCATATTCATTGTCTTTATATAGCGTCTGATCCAATTGATACGACTCATAATGATGAATGGGGAAACTACCAAAAGAAAGCCTTGATGAATAGTCATTTCTTAGTAGATATATTTACTATCCTGGATGATCGAAACAAAGAGAAGACAGAAGAACTAGTGAAAGAATCAGATCTTATCATACTTGGAGGAGGACATGTGCCTACTCAAAACAAGTTCTTTAGAGAAATCCACTTAAAGAAGTGTTTAAAGGAGTATGAAGGTGTGATAGTAGGTGTCATTGCCGGTTCTATGAACTGTGCAAAGACTGTATACGCCATGCCTGAACTTCCGGGAGAATATCTTGATAAGAAGTATCAAAGATATCTTCCGGGGTTAGAACTCACCCAAACAATGATCATTCCTCACTATAATGAAATACATGATGATTGTTTGGATGGTGTTCAGATATTCAAAGATATAGCTTATCCTGATAGTGCCAAAAGAACATTTATAGTATTAGTGGATGGTAGCTTTATACATATTCATGAAGGAAAAGAAGTCATTTATGGGTTATCTTATAAAATAGAAAAAGGAAAACAAACACTTATACAAGAAAAAGGTTGTATGTTCACATTGGATTCATAAAGAGGGGTTATATTATAAATGTATTAAGAAACTCCCTTAAAAAATATCTTAATACACAAGAGCAAAAGAAAATTGTTTTTAACTCTCCCCTTAAAACATAATTGTATACAAGAAGGACGTTTCAATGCGAAACGTCTTTTTTGTATATATTTGCGATTGAATGTATATAATATAAGTGATGAAAATATCAAAAGGGGGTGTGTTTTATATTACTGCAATGTCTACTCATCTATATGCAAGAATTGAATCTAAAGTAAAGTCTTCTAAGAGAATAGTTGATATGAGTGTATTATCAGAAGAAGAGTTGAATGAAGAATTAGAAAAAGGATATGCTGATGTACAGGCTGGACGTACAAAAAACGCAAAAACAGCTTTCGACAATATTCGTAAGGATTATCAGTTGAACACATAAAAAACAGTAAACAGTCTTTCATTTTCTGATTGACTGTTTTTTTGTGGAAAAAAACAAGCTGGATAACCAGCTTGCTCGTTATTCTATTAATCCTGTATCTCTTAATAAGAGTTCTAGATCTGTACCTTTTACATTCTTTAATACAGTCTTTAAAAGCATCTTTTCCTTGAAGTTTAATGGTAACTCATTAATCTTCTTTTTATCTACTGCATAATAAGCTGCTCTTAATAATTCTCTGATATCATATTGAGAACCCCATACTTCAGGTACACCACGATCTACATTCAGTAATGTATAGACACTTTCCATACCTGTACGCATAGAATATTCAGTTGTAAAGATAGTATCTCTTGGTGTTTCTGCGAACTGTCCAATAAATGCGAAGTTCACTGCACCTTCTGGTACAACTTTAGGACGGTCTACATTCTTTCTAGGCTGGAAGAAGGCATTGATATAAGGCATAAAGCATGTTGTTGTATTACATGCATTTTCTGAATAGTCTTTGATCTTGCTTTCATCCATACCAATATGGTAAAGCCATTCTTGACAGATTTCTTCACCTGTACAATCTCTCATAGTTTTCTTGATATAGTTACCTTCTGTATCAGTATGAAGAGCATAAAGCCATACAAGTACTGTATCTTTATTCTGAGATCTAAACTGTGGCTGACGGTTAATAGTCCATGATAAGAACCAATTATTCACACTGTCCTTAACAGTCACAATACCACCAGTAGTGACTTTACCAGCACGAGGATCACGTTTACAAATATTCATAATATGCTGAATAATATCTTCATTAGATGTTTCTACAGTGGCACTCATCCAGTTAGTCGCTTCTGTATCACTGCAGAATACATCAGGATGTCCATATTCGTCATGTTTTGCTTGTTTCGCAATATTTTTCCACAAATCCCATGATTCACCTTGACCATTCACAATATGAGATAAATCAGGTGCATGTGTCTGATCACCATAACATGATGTATCAGTACAACATCCATTAGTAATAAAGACTAAATCATCTGCAGTTAAAGGAATAGACTGTTCTTTATTATCTTTTACATAAATGAGTTCTTTAGCTGTTTTCTTACCATCTACATCCTCAATAATGACATTCTTGACATCCATACCAAACTGAACATCTACATCATGTTTCTTTAAATATTCAATTAAAGGTAAAATCATACTTTCATACTGATTATACTTAGTAAATCTTAAAGCACTAAAGTCTGGTAAACCATCAATATGATGTACATAACGGCATAAATAACGCTTCATTTCTAATGCGCTAGACCATTTCTGGAATGCAAACATAGTCTGCCAATATAACCAGAAATTAGTTTCCCAGAATGATTTTGGTAATACATCTGAAATCTTCTTTTCTTCAAGATCTGCTTCAGGTGTAATAAAGAGCTGAGACAATGCCATTGCACTATCTTTATCTAATTTAAATAGTTTATCAGTATGCGCATCTTCACCCTTATTGACTGTTGCACGACATAAAGAGTAGTTAGGGTCATGCTTATTAAGCCAATAGTATTCATCTAATACAGATACGTTAGGTGTTTCAATAGAAGGTACATCACGGAATACATCCCACATGATTTCAAAGTGGTTATCCATTTCACGTCCTCCACGCATATAGAAGCCTTTATGAACATCTTTATAACCATCACAGCTTCCTCCTGCAAGCTCTAGCTTTTCTAATAAATGAATATGATTGCCAGGCATCTGTCCATCTCTTACGAGATAGAAGGCAGCAGTTAAACCTGCTAAACCTGTACCAATAATATAAGCTGATTTCTTTTCAACACCCTCTGGTTTTTCTGGGTGTGCAAATGCTTCATAAGTTCCTGATGAATAATACATAATTTATTCCTCCTTGTATGACTCTAGTATAAATCATATTTTATCACTTTTATTTAAACAAACAAAAAGCCATGATAAATATCTTATCATGACCAATCAAGTGTAAAAATTTTAATCAAACTATTAGTTTTGATGTATTTCAAATCTTTTAAGTGCTCTATGAATACATCCATCCATAATTTCATTCATTTTATCAGATAATAACTCAGGACTTTCTTTCATCTTAAGATAAGGCGGATAAATCCTTCAGGGTAGATATTTGTATCTAATAGTAATTAATGTATTTCATCCAAGATGATCCATGAAAGAAGATGATGCATATCAGTAAAGTGATAATAGAATGTCATACGGTTAATACCACATTCTTTTGTGAGATCACCAATCGTAATCTTATTGAAAGGTTTTCTTAAGAGTAATACTTTTAAAGAATCTTCTAATGCATGTTTTGTGGTTTCACTCATAAGTTAAATGAATCTTTCTTTTTTTTCTTATATATAAGTAGAGAAATAACTGCAGTAAATACTTCTGTAATCCAGAAAGCATGCCATACACCAGTTGGTCCAAGTAGTGAAGAAAGAATATAGGCACATGGAAGAATAATGACTACATAACGACATAAAGAAATAATGAGTGATGGAATACCCATACCTAGTCCTTCGAGTACACCTCCTGAAGTAAGTGAGAGTGAAGAGAAGACAAAAGAAATACTAATAATACGTAAGGCAGTCACACCGGCATCAAGTGTTTCTTTATTCTTGGTAAAAAGTCCCATGATTTCTTTAGGGAATACAAAACAAAGAAGTGTTCCAGCAATCATAATAATTAAACTTAAACCAAGAGTGAGCTTATAGATCTTATTAATACGATCATATTCTTTAGCCCCATAGTTATATCCAACAAGTGGTCTAATACCTTGGATGATTCCATTAGATGGCATAAAGACAAATGTCTGAAGCTTATAATAGATACCTAGTACTACGACATAGATAGCTGAATAAGAAATAAGAATCGCATTTAATACAGAAATAAGAACAGAAGGTAAGGCAATATTAAGAGTGGCAGGAATACCAATGCCATATAACTTTTTATAATATTGAGTACTTTCTAAAGCTTCCTTATGAATACGTAGTGGTAAATCTACCTTATAATAATATAGATATAGAATAAAAGGAACTGTCTGACCAATACCAGTCGCAATCGCAGCTCCTGCAATACCCATTGCAGGAATAGGACCTAAACCAAATATTAAAATAGGATCAAGAATAATATTTGTGACACATCCTATAATCATAATCTTCATAGTGAGAGCCATACGTCCTAAAGACTGATAGATCTTTTCAAAGGCAATACCTACCTGAATCACAAAAGAGAATGAGAAGGCAATACGTCCATATAATATCCCATCCTTTAATACAACAGGATCATTTGTAAAGAACTTTAAGAAGTTAGGAATAAACACAACACAGACAATCATTAAGATTATTCCATGTATTGCTGAAAGTAATAATCCCTGTGCCATAGAATCTTCAGCTTTCTTATGATCCTCTGTACCTAGATAGAATGCAATCACAGCATTCATGCCCACACCAAACCCTACGGCAATCGCAGTAATAAGGTTCTGAATAGGGAATACTAGAGATAAAGCATTCATCGCATTCTCACTAATACGCGCTACGAAGAAACTATCTACGATATTGTAGAGAGAATTAACAAGCATGGATAACACCATTGGTAAGCTCATCGATAATACTAAAGGGAGTATAGGTTTTGTTTTCATATAATCTTGATTCATAATTTTCCTCCTAAACATACAAAAAGCCACACAACGTAAAAAAAACGCTGTGTGGCGAAAATAAGATTTCTCTGACAAAAATCCACAACCAAAAGGTTTTGTATATAGACACTATCATATATGGGATATGATGTCAACTTTTTTATGTATACGGTATATATAATACAAAAGTATGGTATTTATAATTCCTAAAACGGGATTATTGCATAGAAAAATGATAGTGATATAATGTAAGCATAGTAAATAGGAGATATATTTCGAGGAGAACCTGTATTTATCTAGAAATATAAGTTGATAGGGATTAGATGAATATATAAGTTATATGTATGAATGTCCATATACATATGGAGTATATCTTCACTACTTACTTACAATTATGAAAGGTAGGAGATAAAATGGTAGGAATTATCCTTGCGAGTCATGGTAAATTCGCAGAAGGCATTTTCCAGTCAGGATCTATGATCTTTGGTGATCAGGCTAACGTTAAAGCCTGCACATTAATGCCTAGCGAAGGACCAGATGATATTCGCAGAAAAATGGAAGAAGCGATTGCTGGTTTTGAAAATCAGGATGAAGTATTATTCCTTGTAGACCTTTGGGGTGGAACACCATTCAATCAGGCAAGTGCTTTACTTAATGGACATGAAGATAAGTGGGCAATTGTCACTGGTTTAAATTTACCAATGTTGATTGAAACTTATGCATCTCGTATGTCTATGGAAACAGCTCATGAAATCGCTACACATGTCACTGAAGTGGCAAGAGATGGTGTTAAACCAAAACCTGAAACACTAGAACCTAAGAAGGAAGAAAAGGTAGCTACTGCTGCACCAGCACCTCAGGGCGCTATTCCTGAAGGAACAGTTATTGGTGATGGTCACATCAAGTATGTATTAGCAAGAATTGACTCACGTTTATTACATGGTCAGGTTGCGACTGCATGGACTAAGACAACTCAGCCAAACCGTATCATCGTTGTATCTGATGGTGTGGCTCATGATGATCTTAGAAAAGAAATGATTATTCAGGCAGCACCTCCAGGTGTTAAAGCTCACGTAGTACCAATCGAAAAGATGATCCAGGTTGCTAAGGATCCACGTTTTGGTAACACAAAAGCATTAGTATTGTTTGAAAACCCACAGGATGCACTTCGTGCAATCGAAGGTGGCGTTGACATCAAGACATTGAACTTAGGTTCTATGGCTCATTCACAGGGTAAAGTCGTTTGTACTAAAGCTGTATCAATGGGTCAGGATGATGTAGATACTATTGAAAAAATTATGGCTAAGGGTGTTAAGTTTGATGTACGTAAAGTACCAAATGATTCACCTGATAACATCAATGCAATCCTTAACAAAGCTAAAGAAGGATTGTCTAAATAAGGGAGGAAATAATTTATGTCAGCAATTTCAATTGTGCTGATTGCGATTGTTGCTTTACTTGCAGGTATGGAAGGTATTCTTGATGAATTCCAGTTCCATCAGCCTCTAGTAGCATGTACGTTAATCGGCTTAGTTACTGGACACTTAAAGGAAGGTATCATCCTTGGTGGTTCATTACAGATGATTGCCCTTGGTTGGGCAAACGTTGGTGCTGCTGTTGCACCAGATGCTGCTCTTGCATCAGTTGCTTCAGCAATCATCATGGTATTAGGTTTACAGGGTGGTAGTACAAACGTTACTAACGCTATCAATACTTCTATCGCTGTTGCAGTACCATTATCAGTTGCAGGTTTATTCTTAACAATGATCTGTCGTACTCTTGCAATCCCTATGGTTCACTTCATGGATGCAGCTGCAGAAAAAGGTGACTATAAGGCTATTGAAAGATGGCAGGTTGCTGCAATCTTAATGCAGGGTCTTCGTATTATGATCCCAGCAGTTATCCTTTGCTTCGTTCCAGCTAAGGTTGTAACAGGTGCATTAAATTCTATGCCAGCTTGGTTATCTGGTGGTATGGCTGTTGGCGGTGGTATGGTTGCCGCTGTAGGTTATGCAATGGTTATCAACATGATGGCTACAAAAGAAACTTGGCCATTCTTCGCTCTTGGTTTCGTTTTAGCTGCTATCTCAGAACTTACATTAATCGCATTAGGTGTTATTGGTGTTGTTCTTGCTTTAATCTATCTTGGATTAAAAGACAATGCTGGTAAAGGTAATGGTGGCGCTGGAGGATCTGGAGATCCACTTGGTGACATCTTAAACGACTATTAATCTGAAGGAGGACGAACATTATGGCTGATAAGATTACACTATCTAAAAAAGATAGAATGGACGTATGCTGGCGTCATCAGTTCCTTCAGGGTTCTTGGAACTATGAACGTATGCAGAATGGTGGTTGGTGTTATTCAATTATCCCAGCTATCAAGAAATTATATTCAAAAGAAGAAGATAGAGCCGCTGCATTAAAGCGTCATCTAGAATTCTATAATACACATCCTTATGTATCAGCTCCAGTTATGGGTGTTACATTAGCACTTGAAGAAGAACGTGCAAATGGTATGCCTGTAGATGACCAGACTGTACAGGGTGTTAAAGTTGGTATGATGGGACCTCTTGCTGGTGTTGGTGACCCAGTATTCTGGTTTACAGTAAGACCAATCTTAGGTGCATTAGGTGCTTCACTTGCATTATCAGGAAGCATTGTTGGACCATTATTATTCTTCGTAGTATGGAACATTGTACGTATCGCATTCTTATGGTATACACAGGAATTCGGTTATAAAGTAGGTACTTCTATTGCTAAGGATATGTCAGGAGGACTTCTTGGTAAAGTTACTGAAGGTGCTTCTATCCTTGGTATGTTCATCATCGGTGCATTAGTACAGAGATGGGTATCTATTAGCTTTACTCCAGTAGTATCTCAGGTTACTCAGTCTAAAGGTGCTTATATCGAATGGGATAAGTTACCAAAGGGTGCTGCAGGTATCAAAGAAGCATTAACTCAGTATAACTCACTTGGTGCTAATGGATTAAATCAGGTTAAGGTTACTACTTTACAGCAGAACTTAGACCAGTTAGTACCTGGTTTAGCAGCATTATTACTTACATTATTATGCTGTTACTTATTAAAGAAAAAGGTATCTCCAATCGTTATCATCATCGCATTATTCGTTGTTGGTATCGTTGCAAGAGTTATCGGTATTATGTAATCAATAGAGGCAGTTTCACTGCCTCTTATCTTTAAGGAGGAAATAAAATGGCACAGTCACAAAATACAAGAGTGGATTTTTCAATTAAAGCAACTTCACTCAATGGTTTAACTAACTATGGGGATGTCATGGTAGGGGACAAGGCCTTTGAGTTCTATAACGAAAAGAACAAAGAAGACTTTATCCAGATTCCATGGGAAGAAATTGATTATATCAGTGCTTCTGTATATTTTAGTAAGAAAATTGCACGTTTCGCAATATTCACTAAAAACAATGGACATTTTACTTTCTCTACACGTGATAATGTGAAAACATTACAGGTGGTTGGAAATCATTTTCCAAAAGAAAAAATGTATCGTTCCCCTACGTTCTTTACCATTATTAAGCGAGGATTAAGATACATTTTTGACTCCAATTATCGACATAAAGTAAATGGTCAGGCTTAATTGCCTGGCCAATTTTTTTGTATTCCATTAAGAATAAAGTCTGTTAGAAGACTAGATAATTCTTCTATAGAATAATCATAACTATTTGTAAACCAATTCATATATACAGATATAATACCAGGAATACACAAATCAACTGCTACTTTAAATCTTTTTTGATCTAGTATTTCTGTTTCTTCAATACGTTGTTGTACATATTTTTTAAGAATATCTACAATTTTTACAATAAGAAAAGAACGGTTATTTGTCTTAAAAAGTAAACCATAGAATTCTAGATCATGATTGACTGTTTCTGTAAACTTAATAAAGATTTCAGTTAAGAAATCAGCCATATTAGTAAACTCGACTGTACCAATGTTTTTGATAAAAGCTGCGACTACTAGATTTTCTATTTCTTCCATGACATCATTGATATCTGAATAGTAATTATAAAATGTTTTACGGTTAATATTGGCTCTTTTCGCAACATCTGTAATTGTGATTTGATTTATATCTTTTTCATTTAACAGCTCTACAAAAGCTTTATATATAGCATGTTTTGTTTTGATAACACGTTTATCTGTCTTTTGGTCCATTTTTATTACCCACTTTCTAAACAATATGTATCTTTAGCAACATTTCTATTGTGTTCTGACCATATATTGTTTCATTTATTTATATTATAATACAGGCAGATTGTAGGTTTCAACAAGAGGGGATATATAAATGACATATATTATTCAAAAAAAATTACGTTATTTGGAAACTGCTGGTCGCTTAAATGAAACTAAGAATTATATTCAACATGGTTCTATTTCTGTCTATGCACATTGTGTTAATGTAGCGCGTATGAGTGTCAGAATAGCCAAATGGCTTCCAATACAGGTTAACATGGATGCTTTAGTTATTGGAGCATTACTTCATGATTATTTCTTATATGACTGGCATGATGGAAAGGGTAGACATTTCCATGGCTTTACTCATCCAGAATGTGCTAAAAGAAATGCAGAAATGGATTACACACTCTCACCACGAGTTAAAAATATTATAGCCAGACACATGTTTCCTTTAACTCCTGTTCCTCCTACATGCACTGAAGCATGGATAGTATGTATTGCAGATAAAATCTGTGCCATAGAAGAGACATTATTTGGAAGATGAGCTAGAATTTCTAGCTTTTTATTCTGATTTGAACACTAAAATAACGATATGAGTAATCATAACTGATCACTCCATGATACTTATTGACTATATTCATAATAGAACGCATTCCAAACCCATGATCACAATCTTCTTTAGTTGTATTGAAGTTTGGATTATCTACAAGTGGATTATTGATACTGGTATTCTTAATATCAATAACGAAATCATTACTCTCTTTATAAATATCAAGAATAATTTTCTTAATAGACTTTGATGTACAATTCTCAATCGCATTATCTAATAGATTACCTAGTAATACATAGAAATCTATCTTATCCATAGGGATATCATCATCAAATTGACTGGCAATAAATTCAATATTCTTACCTTTAATCTTAGATAATTGAGAAGCTAATATAAGATTCAAAGATGCATTACCCGTATCCACTGTTTGTGTTTCATTAATTCTATGTAATTGGTTATTAATATGATTATGGAGTGATTCATAATCTTTTTTTTCACAATCTTCCAGTAATGACAACAACATGTGATTCATATCATGCTTGACCTTTCTGATTTCATTCATATGAGTAATGATATTTTCATAATTTTTCTTATTGAATTTCAGTTCTTCATTGTTTAATTTTACTAGATAATTCTCTTTTTCTATACTTAGTATTCTATTAACCATCTGGTAGATCAGCATCACAAGAATGGTAATCAATACAATTTCTATAGAACTTTCAAGGGGAAGAGAACCTTTTTTGAAAATAGTAATAAGATAAGACAAATAGATAAGTGTTAATACAGAATGGATACCAAGATAGAAGGAAGTATATTCTTTAATACGCTTTAAATAATCTTTAAATAAACGTCTTGTAAGAAATAAGAATACACATAAAAGGATATCTGACCCTGAGATTGTATCATGAATAGGTAAAACCAGATCATATATGAAAATATTGATACCCCATGCCACAATCACATAGGTAAGAACCTTAAGAAAGATAAAATAGAGTGATATAAATAGACATTCTAGAAAACTGTCTTGCTTAAAAATCATTAAGCATAAACCTAATATACATAGACTTATAAGTCCATTATGTATGAACATAGAAGAAATAATAGAAACAGATGATAACAATATAACTGAACCAGTAAACTTGATTAGATTCTCTTTAATGCTGATAGAATAGACATAATAGAAGAATGACAACAACATCAAGGATAATGTGATGAAACTTATATTATTTGTTTCTAACATTATTGATGCACCTCTTTCATATACTCTATTACAAGCTTTTTCTTTCTTCTACTTATTGGTATCTGGTAATGCTCATTTATATATAATGTTGTACCTTCTAGCTTAGTCACTTTTTTCATATTTGCGAGATAAGAACGTCCAACTCTTTTAAAATGATTAGAATCAAGCGTCTTTTCTACATCACCTAGCTGCATATTGACAGTAATAGAAGATGTATCAAAATGTATCTCTGTTTGATGATTGAAGCTTTCACAATAAAGAATAGACTCTTTTCTTAATATATAGGCATTTCCATTGATATAGAATGTCACACTTGGATGTAAATGAGATAAATGATAGTTGATTTCTTCTAATACATCAGGTATTTCTATATCTAGATTCTCTTTTCTAATAAAGTCAAAAGGATGTATATTACATGCTTTATAAACCAGTTCATTATGACTTGTGATAAAGATAATCAAGGCATTTTGATGTCTTTTTTTATACTCTTTCGCAAGTTCTAATCCAGAAACATGAGGCATATCGATATCAAGAAATAAGACATTAAAATCTCTATCTATAGGAAACTGTAAAGCATTCATATATGTATTAAGCTTTATATCTGTAGATGAGAAGAAATCACTTATATGATGACAAACATGTTTTAAGTCATTTTCTTCATCATCTACAATCGCAATTTTGTATACCATAGCTATCATCCCCTTATCATTGACGCTTTTAAATAGACCATTAACGATCACACAATTGAATATATATTATGTATTATTTAAAATGAAATAAACAAAAGAACTATTAAATATATTCTAACATATTATGGAGACTAATTATGAAACAATTCTTCTACTTATTTAAATCCAAAAAGAAACTTCTTTTATTTTCTATTTATTTCATTGTAGTTATTACAGGAATATTTATCAGTTATAAAGGGGCTTTTAGTTCTATTCCTAAAAAAGAAATGATACTCATGAAATCAAAGGATCCTGAAATGGGTTTAGATTTCTTCTATTACTTACAGGATTCAGGACTTACACTTATATTATATGTCCTCACTACTCTCATTGTACCTAATATCATTAGTGCTGATTTCTTACTGTATGAGCATAATAAATTCAATCATTTTATGATAACACGTATGTCTTCTTCTCTTTATCATAAAAAAGAAAGACATTTCAATTTCCTTGCGACATTCATTCTTATTCTTATGACTCATCTACTTACAATACTAATCATTCATCTTTTCTTTTTTAAGATATCCTTTTCTATTAATCCAATCTATATGGATGCAACTAGACAGACTAATCTATTATCTAGTTCATTATTTCTTAATCTTATTATATATATAATTCTTTCATCAATTGGTTATGCAATCTTTTCTCATTTCTTGTTCTCATTACAGTACTTTATAAAGAATGTTTACCTCTATCGAACACTTGGATTACTTGTATCTCTTATTCTTTATATTGGTGCATCAGTTTTATCTCATACATTCTATAATACATCAGGAAGTTTGCTTGCTACATTGGCTTATTTCCTTAATATCATAAATATTCTTACTCCAAGCATTATTAAAAGTCCTGTTTTAAATAACAATCCTTATCTCTTCTGTATTGGTACGGCATTACTCTATTATCTTTTGTCATCTATTCTTTTTGGAATGAGGGATTATCATGACTCCACTACTTAAACTTATTAAGAAACAGGACACTATTTCACTTATTATTTTGATTCTTCTTATTCCTGTAGTCACAAGATTAAATGGGAGGGTTAATTTCATTTATATTCTTCTTACAAGTAATTATATTACCTTGATTCTAAATATTGCATGTCTTGTATTGATGTATAAGAAGATCATGATCATCAATGGGATTAATCATACTTTGATTACACGTAAGGGCTATAAGAATTCAAAACAAAATATTTATGCCTTTATGATCATGGCTACACTTCTTTTTTTAGCTATTCTCTATGGCTTCTTATTTCTTGTATATGGTATCTCTCAAATGAGTATCAACCTTCTATTGATGTTAGTTATTTACACATTTCTTTATCTGTTTGAGATATCTATTATTTACTTACAGTTCAATAGAAAATCAAATATTCTCTGTATCGCTTTACCTATCATTATTAATTTAATTTGTCATTATATGTTCTTCTAGGAGGAGATAAATATGTTGAAAGTCAATCATATTAAAAAGAGCTTTAAACAAAACACTGTATTAGAAGATATCAATCTGGAAATAAATAAAGCAGAATGTCTCTATATACATGGAAAGAATGGATGTGGTAAATCTACACTCTTTAAGATCATCTGCGATATTATTCAAACTGATTCAGGTACTATTGAAAAGATGCCTGATACATATATTGGTGCACTTATAGAAAATCCAGGATTTATTGAAAATGAATCTTTAAGATTCAATCTTGAGTTTCTTGCTTCTATCAATCATCACTATAATGAAGAAAGAATAAGAGAACTATGTCATATGTACTCATTAGATTATGATAGTTCTTCTACACTTAAGAATTATTCTGTTGGTATGAGACAAAAAGCGGGTATTATTCAAGCGGTTATGGAAGATCAGAATCTTATTTTCTTTGATGAACCAACTAGAGGGTTGGATGAAGAGAGCATTATCGTATTTGAGAATATGGTGAATACATTAGTGAAAATGGGTAAAAGTGTAGTGATTGCATCACATGACCGCTTAGCACGTGTAAACTATACTCATATCTATTTACTAGAAGAGGGGAAGCTTCAATGTGAAGACTATTAAGAACTATGTTTCTCTCTTCATTCTATTTCTTATTTGTAAAGAAGTATTTCATATCAACTTTAATGATTATGCAGATATCAAATACTTCTTTCCTCAAAGAACTATTTATATTGTTTTTTCACTTCTAGTTAACTATTTTTATTTAAAAATAGTGTTTGATTGTATCTTCCAGTATATTGAAATAGATATATTTTCAATTATCAGAATGGGAAGAAAGAAGTATCATACATTGATGCTTGAAAGAATTGTAAATACACTTGTTGTATTTGTTTTCTTTTCTATTCTCACTGATTTCTTCTTCTATGATATTTGTATCTTAGGACTTATAGGGGCAGTCTTCATTGAAATAGTTCTAGGACTATGTATGTCTTTATTCTATAAAAGATTAGGTTCTCATACGTTCATGATTACATTTATACTTATCGTTTTTACTAAATATCTTATTACTTTGGCTTCAGGAATTATGTCTTGAAGCCTTTTGTGTTATGATAGTTTCTAGGAGGTGTTCTATGAAACTCATATTCTGTGAGATGGATGGTTCATTACTAAATCATCGTTCTAAAATCTCACCACGCACATTAGAAACACTCATTAAACTACAAGAGAAGGGGATAGGTGTTATTCTCTCTAGTGGTAGACATATTAATAGTCTAAAGAAGTATGGTAATATGCTTCATTTTGAAAAATATCCAATGAGTGGCTATTCCTGCAACAATGGCCAAAACTATCATGATCATTTAGGTAATAAGATATTTGAACATGAACGTTTAAACTATGACGATTATCTAAAAGTAAGAAAATATGCGAAAGATCATCACTATGGCTTTATCGTATATATAAACAATAAAAGAATCATGTTTCACTATAACGAATCATTACTTGTTCGATTACTACATTTGCATATTCCAATACACGTTGATACAATCTTTGATAAGTTTGTCTATTTTGGACGTCCTTCTTTTGACACGCAGGGACTGGATTATACATGTTCTTTAGTTGATCCTTATTGGCTTGAAATAGGACCAAAAGGTGTTGATAAAGGAACAATGTTGGAGAGAATTGCACGTTTTTATCATATTGATTTAAAGGATACCATCGCTTTTGGAAATGGTGAAAATGATCTCCCTATGCTTATTAAAGCAGGAACAGGTATCGCAATGGGGAATGCACTTGAACATGTGAAAGAACAATCTGATGCAGTATGTGATGATTATGATCGTGATGGAATAGGTAAATATCTGGAGGAATTACTATTATGATGAATATGACAAGTTATTATGATTTTTCAGGACAGAAGTTTGGTTATCCTCTCTCTTTAAGTATTAACAGTTTTGATCGTCATATCTTTTCTAGACAAAATAGTTTAGAACTCTCTTATGTCTTGCAGGGAGAATATCAGATAGTGACAGAGAAGCTTACTTCTAAACTATCTAAAGGTGAACTTGTGATGATTGCCCCTGGAGATATACATTTAATCTCTCATAAGAAAGATGGAGTGATTCTTACAATACATATAGATTTTGATCGTATGACTTCCGCTTTGAGTGGGAATAGTAATGAAGCTTTTTCTACAATGATTGTCACAAATCAGGCCTATGATCAATTAAAAAATAAGATATCAGGAATCCTCAAACTTATTAGACAGGAAAACTATAACCTCTATACTTTGAATGCCTATATGATGGATATCCTCTCTATTGCTTCTCAGGTCTCATTCTCTATGTCTTCTTTACCTTTACAGGATGAAGCCCATAAGAACTATATGCAGGCTATTTTATATATAGACTCACATTATAATGAAAATCTTACTTTAGGTGATGTGGCAGATACACTATCATTTAGTTTAAGTTATACGTCTAAACTCTTTAAGAAGTTTACTGGTATTACTTTTATTAAAATATTTAAACAGTGTACGTATTCGTGCTTCTCTAGAAGATCTATTAGAAGGCATCAAAAATATATCAGAGATATCAGATGAATGTGGTATGCCTAATTCTAAGGCTTATACAGAAGCATTTAAAGAGATCTATGGTATATCACCTAGCAATTATAGAAAACGTTTTAAGAAGAATTTTGCGCCTACTGTAGAAAAAGAAATGAAACTTCATGACTTTGATAGTATACTAGAAGACTTTATTAATGAAGAAGAAACAATCTATGAAGATGAAAAGTGTAAGATTACTTTAAATGCAGAACATATTAAACTAGAAACAGAAGAAGAGATTAAAATATCAAATAAAGGTAAGCGAATACAAATTGTTTTATGACAGTCATATATTGTCTTCTCTTAACACTAAGAAGGCAAAATATGACTGTTTTTATATATAAGCATGATTTTTTATTCACAAGAGGAGTGATATAATGTGGACGAAAGAGAGGAAAATACAAATGAAGGAATTTTCACATTTATTTTCACCTATTAAAGTCGGTGAAACAGTCGTAAAAAACAGAGTTTTTATGCCTCCTATCAGTACAAACTTAGCTGTTAAGGGTTATGTTACTGATGCGCTTGTTGCACATTATGCAGCGCGTGCAAAAGGTGGTGTTGGTTTAATCGTTACTGAAGTTACTACAGTAGAACCAACATATATCTATTTGCCAGGCGATATGTCTATTCATGATGATAGCTTTATTCCTGGATGGAAAAAATTAACTGAAGCTGTTCATCAGTATGATTGTAAGATCTTACCACAGTTATTCCACCCAGCTTATATGGCTTTCCCAATTCCTGGTACACCAAGACTAATCGCACCAAGTAATGTAGGACCATATTATGCAAAAGAAGCACCACGTTCAGTCACTAAAGAAGAATTAAAGGTTATTATTAAACAGTTTGGTGAAGCGGCTTTAAGAGTAAAGACTGCAGGAGCTGATGGTGTTGAAATCCATGCAGCTCATGCGCATGGTTTATTAGGTGGTTTCTTATCTCCTTTATATAATAAGAGAACAGATGAATACGGAGGAGATATTTCTTGTAGATTAAGACTTACTTTAGAAGTTATTGAAGAAGTACGTAAAATGTGTGGTAAGGACTTTATTATTGATGTACGTATTTCTGGTGATGAATATACTGATGGTGGTTTAAACATCAATGATATGATCTATGTTTCTAAGACATTAGAAAAAGCAGGTGTTGATATGCTTCATGTCTCTGGTGGTACAACTATTGCGAGAGGAAGTTCTATTCCAGCACCAGGTACTAAGATGGGTTCACATGCATTATTAAGTGAAGAAATCAAAAAGCATGTATCTATTCCAGTGGCAACAGTAGGACGTATTACTGAACCTTGGATTGCGGATGAACTTATTGCGAATGATAAAGCAGATATCTGTATGATGGGTCGTGCTAACTTATGTGATGCCCAGTTCGTTAATAAAGCAATGAATGGTCATGTAGAAGATATTAGACCATGTATTGGATGCTTACGCTGCTTAACAGGTATCATGTTTGGTAAACGTGTATCTTGTACAATCAATCCATCATTAGAAATTGAAAATGAAGATACAATTAAAGAAGCAGAAGAAAAGAAGAATATTCTTGTCATTGGTAGTGGACCAGCTGGTATGGAAGCTGCATTTGTAGCTCATAAGAGAGGTCATCATGTTGTATTATGTGAAAAGGATGATAAGTTAGGTGGAGAAATGAACTTAGCTGCAGTTCCTATCGCAAAACAGGATCTAACACTCGTTATCAAGTATATGGCTCATAAACTTGAAGGTGTGGATGTAAGATTAAATACAGAAGTGACATTAGAGATGTTAAAGAATGAGTTTAAGGATTATGAAGTTATTGCAGGTACTGGTGCATCTCCAATCGTTATTAATCCATTTACTCAGTTTAAATCATGGATGACAGCTGATGATGTACTTGCTGGTAGAGCGTTCCCAGGTCGTAAGATCGTTATTATTGGTGGTGGATCAGTAGGATGTGAAACAGCTGATTACTTAGCACCATTAATTAATGACTTATTCCCTAGAAATAGAGATGTCACAGTACTTGAAATGGCCAATGGTGTTATGATGAATGAATCTGGACCAGGCAGAAGCTTACTTGTAAGAAGAATGATGCAGAAGGGTATCAAGATCATTACAAGTGCTAAGGTAGAATCAGTGACTGAAACTGAAATCAACTATACACAAGATGATATGACTCATACTATTAAGGATGCAGATACACTTATCTTTGCGGCTGGTTATAAGAAGAACCCAGCTGTAGAAGAAATGCTTCAAGCAAGTGGTCTAAACTATCATATGATTGGGGATGCCCATGAAATCGGTAATATCAAGACAGCTATTACAGAAGGATATAACATCGCAAAAGACTTATAAAATAATCGACCCTCTCAAAAATGAGAGGGTCTTATTATTTGTGATATACAAATGTCTTAATAATTGTCTGTAGTTCCTGCTTTGATTCCTTCTTATTACTATTGAGCCATCCCATCATAATATAGTGGAGGGGTGTTAAGAAAGAAATCATAAAATACTTGAAGTACTTCTTAGTAAAAGGATTATCAAATTCACGAAGAGAGACTTCATCTAGAAAACGCTGCTTCTCCTGTGATAAAAAATCCTGGTAATACCACTTCTCTAATGTAATGAATATGGTTGCATGCGCTTCATAGACATCAATTACTTTCATAATAAAATCATCAGACTCTATATAGTCTTTGTCGTCTATTCTATCTAGATAAGTATACTTAAATAGATTGAAATAGATTTCCTTTAAAACATCATCCTTAGAACGATAATGGAGATAAAAGGACTGTCTTGATAAATCAGCATTATGACATATCTTTCCTATTGTCAGATCTTCATAATCACTCTCCTTTAGTAACTCCAAAGTACTTTCATAAAGTCTTTTCTTCGCTTCTTTTTTCATAGTGTGATCCGCCTTTAATTCAATTTTACCTTATTTCAAGGCAATAAAAAAGCATCAACTCTTTTGGAGTTGAAACTTTTCGCTTTGTATGTCATATTTTAGATTTATTTGTTTTGAAAAGCTCTATCATCTATCTCTATCACATTCCAAAACAAAGCATATCCATCTTTACCACCACTATTTGCCCAGGCACTTTCCTTGTGTATCTCGCCACGAGGGCTCCAGTCATACTTATCTTCCTCACATGATTCAATGTCAATATTCAATGAATCAAATGTCTTAGATGCACTCTCATACAAAGCCTTCACTGCTTCAACGCGCGTTTGAAATAATCCTTCTACTTCAATATTTTCTCCGTTTTCCATATCACCATAAATGACTGCATACATAGTAACACCTTCTTTCTTCTTTCATTATAGTTCTTTTACTTGTAACTGTTAAATAATAAGAAAAATAATTTCTTCTAAACATAATATTACTGTACTTATATACACAAAATTATGCTAGAATGCATGTATATCATAACTAGGAGAATAATATGAAAATAACAGATTTGATGAGTAAAGAAGCTATCAAGATTCATGGACATGCCTCTAGCAAGATGGATGCAATTGAACAAATGGTATCTTTAATGTATAGACAGGGCAATGTCTCTGATAAAGAAGTATATAAAGAAGCAGTTATAAAAAGAGAAAATCTTTCTACTACAGGGATGGTAGATGGTATTGCGATTCCTCATGCAAGAACAAATGCGATTACTCAAGCAGGTATTGCGGCAATGACATTACCTGAAGGTGTTGATTATGAGTCTATGGATGGGCAACCTACTACTCTTATTTTCTTAATAGCTGCACCGGATAATGGAGATAATGTACATTTACAGGTATTAAGTGAGTTATCTACATTACTTATGGATCATGATTTCTGTGAAGATTTAAAGAATGCGGGAACACCTGAAGAATTCTTATCTATTATTGATTTAGCACAAAGTGCTAAACATGAAGCAGAAACAGTAGAACATCCAGAAGTCTTAGCAGTCACTGCCTGCCCTACAGGAATAGCCCATACTTATATGGCTGCAGAAGCATTAGAAAAGAAAGCTAAAGAAATGGGTGTATCTATTAAAGTAGAAACACAGGGTTCAATAGGGGTTAAGAATGAACTCACTCAAGAAGATATAGAAAACGCTAAGGGTGTTATTATTGCGGCTGATAAGAACATTTCTTTAAACCGTTTTAATGGTTTACCACTTTATAGTTGTCCTGTGGCAAGAGGAATTGATGAACCAGAACAATTAATTAGAATTATTCTAGATGGAAAAGCACCTGTTTATAAGGGTGAAAAAATAAAGGTAGACAATAACCAGGAAAAGGGATGGCATATTCCTTATAAGCATTTAATGAATGGTTTCTCTCATGCTTTACCTATTCTAGTGGCAGCAGGATTTATTAGTGTATTTACATATAGTTTTACATTTAATAATACACAATACTTTGATATATTGAATGTACTTGGAAATATCCTTCATTTATTTGTCTTGCCTGTATTTTCAGGCTATATTGCGATGAGTATTGCGGATCGCCCAGCCTTAGGACCAGGACTTGTATGTGGTTATATTGCCTATAGTGGCTATTCACTGAAATGGACCTATAACCCATATGACGCTCTAGCAAACTCATCAGGCTTCTTAGGAGCTATAGTAGGAGGTTTTCTTGCTGGATACTTAGTACTTGCAGTAAAAAGATTGTTTAAGAATGTTCCCGATATGTTTGATGGTATTAAACCAGTTTTACTTTATCCAGTATTAGGAGTACTTGCATCTGGTATAGCAATGACAGTACTTAATACATATTTAGTTAAGGGTCACGCATTCATTATCAATCGTCTCTATGATTTACCACTTATTTCAGTCGTTATTATTGGTGCATCACTTGGTGCGATGATGTCTATTGATATGGGTGGACCTATTAATAAGTATGCTTATCTATTTGCGAATGCTTTAGTCTTTACTGAAGCTTCTAATTCAGATGTGATCATGGCAGCAGTTATGGGTGCTGGTATGATTCCACCTCTAGCAATTGGTTTCTCTACACTTATATTTAAGGAAAGATGGACTAAAGAAGAAAGAGGTACTACTTTAAAGAATATTATTATGGGCTTATCATTTGTATCAGAAGGGGCCATTCCTTTTATGAAGAAGGATCAAAAGCACATCCTACCTGCATGTATCTTAGGTTCATTCATTACAGGCGCATTATCTGCATACTATAAATGTGGTATAAAGGTACCTCATGGTGGTATCTGGGTTATCTATCTCATGACTAATCCATTTAAGTATGTCATAGCACTTCTAGCTGGTACAATTGTAGCAGGTCTTATTATTACATTTACACACAAGTCTGAGAATTAACTCAGGCTTTTTTGATGCATAAAAAAAGAGGAGCCTCGGCACCTCCCGCAATCGCAGGCTTCATGAGTATCTGCAATGTAATCACAAAAGTAATATAACCTATATGGCACAGTAAGTCAATTGTGGATGATCTAAAATGTGCTTTTTTGTGGATGATCTAAAATGTGCTTTTTTAGACGACTATGATTATATTTTATGGAATTTTGTGATATGTTTCCAGTTAGATGGAAATCCCATATATTCATATAGCTTGTCTAGTCTTAAATTTGAAATCTTCTTCTCGTATTGATTGAAAATATGTACCCGTTGCTTTTTGAATACTAAAAAATCAGCTTGTGGTAGTAGATAACGAAAGGTGATAACTACACAAAATAAATCATTTTTTCCACATATATATTTTGAGCCACTTTTTGGTATGTTTAATCTTTTGTGTATCAATGTGTCAGGAATATCAATGTACGTGTGATAAGAAAAAAGTCTTTCATTATGAGCACATACGTTTCTATAGAGTGTTAACACTTTTAGATATTTAATCATTTCGTTTTTCTTGATATTTCCAAAATCCTGGCAGATGAGTCCTTGTATATTTTGAAGTAGAAATTCAAACATTTTGGATATCTGACCGAAAGTAAGGGCATTACAAGTCACCCACAGTGGAATGTTATGATATTTATTGCGCTGGTAAACAAGATATTTGTGATTCTTGTTTTTGTTAGATATATTATCTAGCATTTGAATTAGTTTTATAATTCCACGCATATTTTTAGGAATCATGTTGTAGTTGTTGGGATTAAGGTATTCTTCTTGACGTTCTCCATGTTTTTGACAGAAGTGGTAAGAAATAGATGAACGTAGTTTTCTTTCTATACGGCATAAATACTTGAAGAATAATTCACGTAAATCTTCATCTAATTCGTAAAGAGCAACTATATTTTCAAAACAAGTATTATTAACGTACTTTCGGGTATGAATATCAATAAATGGATGCTTGTAACCATCGATTAATCCATAGTAACTGATATTTTTTAGGGATGTTAATGCAAAATCGGTGTTTGTAATTATTAAATTTTTCTCGTTCTTTAACTTCTCAATTTGAGTGGTATATGTAATAAATGGTTTTGTCATATGCACCTCGTAAAAATATGTATTATGAGAACTGCTCTAACTTAATTTTTTGCATTAGGAGCTGGAGTAATTAAAATGACGCTTCTATACTAAATATACCTATTTAACTGGAGAATTTCTTTTGTGAAATATACTATTTTTAACTAAAAAAAAGAAAGGGGCCTCGGCACCCTCCCCCGATCGCAGGCTTCACAAGTATCTGCAATCTGATCGCAAATACAATATAACCCATATGTCGTAGAAAGTCAATTGTGGATGAAAAAAATAAAATTGTGAATGAGAAAAAAGTCCAAAAGTTTAGATGGACACAAGAATAATTTTACATTTTACGTTTCTCATGGAGGTATAAGTAAAAACTTTATATAATTAAGGTATATGATTACAATGAATAAATAATTACTATTACATGAATTACTTAATATGGTAAATAAAGACAAGTGGGCTGAAATATATAATCCAGACAATTATTTCAATATAAACCCACTTGATCATGATTCTTTAGATGATTATCAAGAAGCAATAGATGATTAAGGTGATACTATGGGAAGAATATCAACACTATTTCAAACAATTAAAGATCTAAACAAAGATAGATGGGTGAGAAAATATAATCCTCACCAACGATTTTTTGTCGATGTAGATTGGTATAATACTGAAGAAGACTATTTAAATGCATTACGTGATGATTGGAAATCTGAAGCAGATCCATTTGATGAATGTGATCATTATGTTGATGTATCTAAATATGATAATTTTGAAGACTATGAAAAAGCAGTTAATATATGTTTAGAACACCTTGAATGGATTGAAGAAGTATTTAAATATGGTGACTTTGATATTGATCCACAAAACTATAAAAATGAAGAAGCATATCTAGGTGCTCTAACAAAGAGAATAAAAGAAAAGTATGACCCAGAAAATGAATTTTACTGTATTGATCCTCTAGATTATGATTCACCTTATGAGTATCAATATGAAATAGATGAAAGAATACATTGGTTAGAACTATATGATCCAAATCATCAATATCCTGTTGATCCAAGTGAGTTTAGTGATGAAGAAGATTATGTAGAAGCTGTCGATGAGTGGAAGGACTATGTTGCAAGTCTTGATGCAGAATTAGATGAAGAAGCTTTAAAGTCTGATGATATGGATGAATATTGTAATAAAGCATTAAAACAAATGTCTAGAAAACGTCCAAACTATGTTGAGTATCATTTGGATAATATAGTAGAAGATTCTCAAGAGGGTAATGTATCTGAAGATGATAAAAAATCTTGGGAAGATAAACATAATTTCTATAACTCATTTAGTTCTGTGGATCCTACACAGTATGATCATGAAAAAGATTATCTCAATGATTTACGTAAACAATGGAAACAATACTATGATCCTTCTGATATGTATGATGTAGATCCAAAGGATTATGATAATGAAGAAGACTATATGGAAGCAATCAAACAATATATTAAATCCAAGTATAAGTAATATTTCTCTATGTATATTTGTTATAGTCCGACATGTAACATACGCTTACATTTATGATAAACGTAAAACATATAAATAAATTTACTTTTTTCGCAATAAACTGTTGACAAATAAAAATATCAGACTATTATATAAGCATACATACGAAACAGAGCGATGAACAAGATACGATTTCTAATCCGCTTCCTATAGAGAGCATCCAGTTGGTGGAAAGGATGCAGGTAATGATTATGGGACCATCCCTTGTGAGCTGTTTTCTTGAAAATAATAGTAAAGAAATCCGTAATTTCTGCGTTAAAGAAATAGCATTCATGGGATGTGAAGTGGTGATGTAAATCACAATCTAAGTGGTACCGCGGAAACAAAGGTTTTCGTCTTAGGCATGTCATTCTAAGACGAAAGCCTTTTTTATAATCTGTTTTCTATGTATAAAGTAATTCTGGGGGGAATTTATTTATGAATGGTTTACTTTTACTTGGATTAGCAGCCCTTATCTTAGTAGTAGCCTATCTATGTTATGGTCGCTATTTAGTAAAAACTTGGGGTATTGATCCTAATGCAACAACACCTGCTGTTGCAAAAGAAGATGGCGTAGACTATGTACCAACTAATAAATGGACAGTCTTTGCTCATCAGTTCTCATCTATCGCTGGTGCTGGACCAGTTACTGGACCAGTTATGGCTATGATGTTTGGTTGGTTACCTGCATTCTTATGGGTAGTCATCGGTGGTGTATTCTTCGGTGCTGTACAGGACTTCGGTGCACTTTATGCTTCAGTTAAATCTGAAGGTAAGTCAATGGGTCAGATCATCGAAAAGTACATTGGTAGAACTGGTAAGAAATTATTCTTCTTATTCTGCTGGGTCTTCACATTAATCGTTATTGCTGCTTTTGCAGACATGGTTGCTGGAACATTCAATGGTTTCAGTGTTGAAGGAGCTAAGCTTGCACCTAATGCTAGTGCTGCTTCTATCTCTATTCTTTATGTATTTGTTGCTATGGCATTTGGTTTATTATTACGTAAGGTTAACCTTGAAGGTTGGCCAAAAGTAGTACTTGGAATTGTATTAATCGTTGCAATGCTTGCAGTTGGTATCAAATTCCCAGTATATGCAACTAAACAAACTTGGATCTATTTAGTATTCGTTTATATTTTCTTTGCATCTGTTACACCAATGTGGTTATTAAAAAGTCCACGTGACTACTTAACTACATTCCTATTCATCGGTATGATTGCAGCAGCGGTTGTAGGTGTATTTATGAGTAACCCAACTGTTACTGTACCAGCATTCACTGGATTCAAATCAGCTACAGGAAGTTACTTATTCCCAACATTATTCGTAACTATCGCTTGTGGTGCCGTATCTGGTTTCCATTCACTTGTATCTTCAGAAACATCTTCTAAGATGGTCAAGAATGAAAAAGATATGCTTCAGGTTGGTTATGGTTCAATGTTGTTAGAATCATTACTTGCAGTATTAGTTATCGTAATCGTTGGTTCATTACCAAACTTAAAACAGACTGGTGTCTTAGATTCAGCTCTTGCTAATATGGCTTTAGCTGATACAGCTACACCTTTCACTAAGTTCTCAGCTGGTGTTACTGGCTTAGTAGCACAGCTTGGTTTACCACAGTCTTGGGGACTTTGTATTATGACTATGTTCGTTTCAGCTCTTGCATTAACTTCTCTTGATGCAGTAGCTAGAATCTCACGTATGTCTTTCCAGGAATTCTTCGAAGTAGAAGAAGGGGAAACACCATCACAGTTAGTATCTGTCTTAACTAATAAATACGTTTCAACACTTATTTCACTCTTCTTTGGTTATTTATTAAGCTTAGGCGGATATGTTAACATCTGGCCATTATTCGGTTCAGCAAACCAGTTACTTGCTGCAATGGTATTAGTATCTCTTGCTGTATTCCTAAAGGTTACTGGAAGAAAAGGTTTCATGTTATATGTACCAATGGTATTAATGTTCATCGTTACTATGACAGCTTTAGTACAGGCTATCTATGCAATTGTAATGAAGTTATTTGTAACTGGTGGATTTGTATTAATGACAGACGGTTTACAGTTAGTCGTTGCCGTATTATTAGTCGCTCTTGGACTTATGATTACTTTCCATTCAACTGGTAAGTTAGTTAATTCAAAAGCTGAATAATACATATTAAAGTCCCTATATCTAGGGGCTTTTTTTCATGTTTTGAAAAGTGAAAAATTACTCACAGAATAACTTTACACATACTCATATATTTAGAAATAATGATTATATTGATATAATCATTACACTTAGGATAAATACAAATATTAGGATTTTTCAATCATGAAAATGTGAAATAATGCCAGTTTTGTAATTGTTAAAATCATAAATAACTATAATAGTGTTACATATTAAAAGAAATTTACAAAAGGGTATTGACGAGTAAAAAAATGTTTCTTAAAATAGACTTGTGTCTAGAGAGCGGACACAGCAAACTGCCCTGAAGCATGTTCTATAACTAGTCATGTAGAGTATGCTGGTTCCTAGAACCGGGGCACTTTGTTTAAGATATTCAGACATGATTCTTAGGAATCGTGTCTTTTTTTCTTGTTGAGAAAATAGTTGTACCCCTTTTGATAAATACTATATAATACCTAAGGTTATCAAGGGAGGAAATTATGAAACGCTTACAAATGAAATACAATTGTATCCAGTTCTTATATTGGATTACTAACTGTACGATTTTTGGTTATATAGCCATTTTCTTACAATATAAAGGCTTATCAAATACAGAAATTGGTATAGTAACTGCAATGGGAAGTATTATGATGCTTATACTTTCGGCTAATATCTCCAATTTACCAAATAAGTATGAAGCACTCACACCACATAATGTTATCTTAGGAATCTACGCTATATTATTCGCATCATTTAGTGCTCTTTACTTTATGACATTACCTAAAGTAGTCGTTATGGTACTATATATCGCATTATTATTCTTGAGTACTTGTGTTGTTCCATTCTTATCACAGTTTGCAATGGATTATGTCAAGATGGGTCATGATATTAATTTTGGACTTGCAAGAGGACTAGGTTCATTCTCTTATGCATCAAGTGCCTTTTTAATGGGTTACTTAGTCGAATGGCTAGAACCCTCTGTGATCTATATCGTCTTTGTTATATCAAGTATTCTATTTATCATTAACCTATTTGTCTTACCACATTCTACTATTAAGAATGTTTCAACAGAAAAACCAGCCAACCCATTTGGTCTTATTACTAAATATAAGAAGTTCTTCTTCTTTTTACTAGGATTTGGTTTTGCGATTGCGGGTGCGACATCTTTATCTACTTACTTGATTAATATTGTTAAGAAGTTAGGTGGAGATTCATCATTCTATGGTATAGCCATCTTCTTTATGGCAGCCAGTGAAACACCATTTATGACAATGACATATCGTTTAAAGAAAAGATTTGGGCCTGAGAAGCTTATTGTTTTTGGACTCATTATGTATATCTTTAGAAACTTCCTGATTGCTTTAGCACCTAATCTATTTATCTTATTAATAGGTATGGTTTTCCAGGGATGTTCTTATGGATTACTCTTTGCCACTTATACCTATTATTGTAATGATGTTTTATCTGAATCAGATCAGATGGCAGGTCAGACACTTATCACAATGATGGCCAATGGTTTTGGTTTCTGTTTAGGTAATTACTTAGGTGGTGTCTTACAGGATACATTAGGACTACAAAGTATGTTGATTTATGCGATGGCTGTCACACTTGTAGGTGCTCTTATTGGTGTATGTACATATAAGTTCATGAAGGAAGATTAGTTTCTTCCTTTTTTGTCTTGAAAAATGAACGTTAGGGGTTACATAATGGTATTAAAATGGTATAATTACCACGTTATGAAAATGTTACCGCTTTTGGTATTTTGTAACTATTTTTAAACAATTACTATATAATAGTAATGTATATTAGTACAGAAAAGGGGATCAATGTCAACTACACACGACCTAAAGGTCATGGGCTTGTAACTGCCCAGTCGTACTAACGGTTTACACC
>OHAY01000528.1_pt1 | contig 40189 bp, 45 predicted proteins | sample 1577191 | NCBI WGS metagenome assembly OHAY01 (sample SAMEA3541504, study PRJEB24748) | human gut metagenome | biome: human gut; feature: human-associated habitat; material: faeces | place: China | collected 2012 | reverse complement strand
ACCCTACAATAATTTAAAGCCGGTATTTTCACATAACCCTACACTATTTTAGAGCGCCTTTCTTTTTTTTATTTATAATTTTTCAACATTTCTAACTTAAGATTCAATAACTTTTCACTTAAGTCTACATAATATTCTTGCGGATATACAAAACGTTTGATTTCATCCCAAATTGTAGCTAGTTCCTTTTCACTATATGCACGAATTTCTTCTAGGCTTGGAAGATCATATACTAGCTTACCATCTTTAAAAATTGGTACTAACATATCGCGTACTGTATACGTATTAGCAGGAATCACTTTGTATTTCCAACGTGACATTGGATGATAGATAGTTAGATCTTGCGTTGTATCAATCACTTCATCTTCTAATGTCAATAAATCGGCAATAGCCATACCTGTTTCTTTGTCCATGATACGATTTAAATTCTTCATACCTGGATTTGTCACTTTTTCAACATTGTCACTAATTTTGATTTTTGGAATCATATGACCATCTTTTTCAAGTGCCACCATTTTATAAACACCACCAAATACTGGCGAATTTTTTGAACAAATCAAGTTTTCACCAACACCAAACGAATCAATTTTAGCACCTTGTTGATGAATCAAAGATTCAATGACGTATTCATCTAATGAATTGGATACAACAATCTTACAATCTTTCATTCCTGCTTCATCTAACATTTTACGAACTTTTTTAGAAAGATATGCCATATCTCCACTATCAATACGAACACCTTTTAAACGGTATCCATTTGGTTCTAAATAATCCTTAGCTACTTTAATCGCATTCACAATACCTGATTTTAAAGTAGAATATGTATCAATCAATAAAGTACATGCGTTTGGATATGTTTTGGCATAATACATAAATGCATCATATTCGGTATCAAAGCTTTGAATAAATGAGTGAGCCATTGTACCAAGTACAGGTACACCAAACTCTTTTCCTGAATACGTAGTGGCACTTCCTGCACAACCTGCAATATAAGCTGCTCTAGCTCCTAGAATGGCTGCATCAAAGTTATGAGCACGACGTGCACCAAATTCCATAACCGCTCTACCTTCACTGGCTTGTACAATACGACGTGATTTTGTCGCAATCAAAGTCTGGTGATTGATAGCCAAAAGTAATGCCGTTTCTACAAGTTGCGCTTCAATAATTGGCGCTTTTACACGAACCAATGGTTCATGAGGAAATACAGGTGTTCCTTCTGGAATCGCATAAATATCTCCAGTAAAACGAATGGTTGATAGATATTCTAGAAAATCTTCACTAAATTGGTTTAATGAGCGCAAATAATCAATATCTTCTTTTTCAAAATGTAAATTAGAAACATAGTCTACAACTTGTTCCAAGCCTGCAAATACACAATATCCCCCGTCATCCGGATTTTTACGATAGAATAAGTCAAATACGACTTCTTTGTCTTTATTATCATTAAAATAACATTGACTCATTGTTAGTTCATAAAAGTCCATGACTAAACTTAAATTTCTCTTATCTTTCATTTTATAATCTTTACTCCCTTACTTCAGAAACAACTTGAATACCATTCATTTCCATCATTCTAAATGCGACATCATTCCAGAATGTAGCTTCATGTATTTCTGGTATATGATAGGTTTCTGTACAGTTTTCAACCACGACAATACGATATTCATTCATATTGTGTTCATTCAACCATGTGTTTAAGCTCAATACGAAATGAAGAACACAAAGATCTGTACAACATCCCGTCACAATTATATCACGATAATACTTCAAATCTGAATTTAGAAACTCTTCAAATTCTGGTGCCATATATGTATTCGTACTGTTCTTTTTAATGACGTGTTTCACAAATGGCTTTAAAGAATCTACTACTTCAGCTTCTTCACTGCCAATTACACAATGCGTTGGAAACGAATTGAATTCACGCGTCTTTGGTGGATGTGAATCACATACAAAGACATTGTTGCAGTCTAAGCTTGTTAATAGATTTTCAATATTCTTTTCCACATTGCCAATGACTTCATCGTGTAAGGGTCCTATATTCACAAAGCCTTTGATCATATCGACCACAAATACTACGGGATCATTTAATTCATTTTTTTGAATGGATTTATAATTATTTTTTTCTAAACGTGCCATATATACCTCTAAACGAAAATAAGAGTTCTACGCAGAACTATTATTCTTCAACTTCTTTGTTTGTTTTAAATTCCTTTAATTTTTCTTCAAGCATTGATTTGAATTCTGGATTTGCCTTAATGTAAGCTTTGGCAGCCTCTTTACCCTGACCAATTTTTTCTCCTTCATAACTGAACCATGCCCCTGCTTTTTTTACAATATTGGCATCGACACATAAATCTAATAGTTCACTAATGTAAGAAATTCCTTCGCCATACATAATTTCTAATACGGCAGACTTAAATGGAGGTGCTACCTTATTCTTAACAATTTTAACTTTTACTTTGTTTCCAACAATATCTGTACCATTTTTAATGGCATCCGCCTTACGAATATCCACACGAACAGAAGAGTAGAATTTTAATGCACGGCCACCCGGAGTTGTTTCTGGATTTCCATAAATAACACCTACTTTTTCACGAAGCTGGTTGATAAAAATAGCTGTACAATCATTTTGATTCATTGCTCCGGCAAGCTTACGCATTGCCTTTGACATCATACGAGCTTGTAATCCAACTTGATTATCACCCATTTCACCATCTAATTCAGCTTGTGGAACTAAAGCTGCAACACTATCCACGACAACCAAATCAACAGCTCCACTTTCAACAAGCATCAACATAATGTCTAAACCTTGTTCCCCAGAATCTGGCTGAGATAAAATCAACTCATCAATGTTGACACCTAAATTTTTTGCGTATACTGGATCGATCGCGTTTTCCGCATCAATAAAGGCTGCACGACCACCCTTTTTTTGAACTTCTGCAACGGCATGTAAAGCAAGTGTTGTTTTACCACTTGATTCTGGACCAAAGATTTCAATAATTCTTCCCTTTGGATATCCACCGATACCTAAAGCATCATCCAATAATAAACTTCCAGAAGGAATGGGTTCAATATCTACGGCTGCTCTATCCCCTAATTTCATGACAGAACCTTTACCATATTCCCTTTCAATTTCTGTTAGTACATCACTTAAAAGTTTATCTTTATTTGTTTCTACTTTTTCTTTTGGCATATATTCTCCTTTTGAATTGTTTGTATCAATATATCTATCATTTGACAAACAACATGCTCTCTTACATCATTTCTAGATAGACCTGTACATTGAAAACCATATACACGAACCGCTTTTTTAGAAGCAATAGCACAATAGACTCTTCCTGCTGGTTTTTCTTCCCAGGCACTCGGACCTGCGTTGCCCGTAAAAGACACACAATAATCCACATCCATAATTTCTCTTGTGTTTTTGGCCATGGCATAGGCACACTCTTCACTAATTACACCATAATTTTGAATTAAGTTCACATCCACATGAGCTAATACACTTTTCATTGGTGTAAAATAAGTCACTAAACCACCTTTTAAAATAGCACTTGCCCCAGGAATTGAAGCAATCGTACTCGTAAATAGGCCAGCCGTTAGACTTTCACAGCTAGAAATAGTCAAATGATTTTCTGTACATAAAGAAACAAGTTGTTTTGCCTCAGTCATTACATAGTCTCCAAAACGTATTTTTTCAATTGGTTGAAATAAATCCATCCACTATATAAAGAAGCCACTGTTGCTGCCCACAACAATATTTGGTCCATACAAATACCCATATAGACAAACGGCCAATCTTTCAATAACAAGAATACAAGTGCAAACATTTGTAGTACTGTCTTTAGTTTTCCAAAAATACCTGCACTTACAACTTCACCAGAATTAGCTGCGCTCATTCGTAAGCCATCAACAATCAAGTCTCTTGCGATCATAAGTAATACCGCAATCACATTAGCTTGATGAAAATAAACCATCAAGATCAAAACTGTGTTCACTAACATCTTATCTGCGATAGGATCCGCAAATTTCCCAAAAGATGTAATCCAATTGTTCTTTCTTGCTAACATTCCATCAAAAAAATCTGTAATACTCGCAACCGCAAAAATCACAAATGCAATCACATCACGTAGTGCAAGACCACTTGCTTCATCTATAACACCAATAGTCGGGTCCATACATAAATATACAGCCACAACAACAGGAACTAATAAAATTCTAATAATTGTTAGTCTGTTCGGTATATTCATCTTGGCCATAAGTTACATCCTCCCCTTGTGCATATAGATTTTCATCTGTGTAACCATAATCATAATCGTAATCATAGTCACTATCCTCATATTCCGTTTCATCTTCTTCAACAGGTTTTTGGTATCCCTTACCAATTTGTAGTGTGATAACGGCAGGCTCACCCTGCTTCCAACCCTCTTTATCAAAAGAAATTTCTTTTCCATCAATAGAAATACTGTTATCTAAATATGTCTCAATACTAATTTCAAAAGTACAATCATCGGATAATTCCAAGCTCTGATTGAATGTACCCGTATATACTTTTGAAGTATCATTGATTGTTTCATCATTCTTTTTCAAAGTAATTTTTGTCTTTGTCGGTAACGTAATACTTAAATCCAATGTTTTTACATCCGATTGAATATTCGAAAGCTGATATGCGTTGGTTTCACCGCTAATTTTATCAACAACTAAAGCCTGAGCCTCTTTAGCTTTTTTACGCTGGTTTGCGAGTTTATTTGTCTCCTGTTCCTTTTTAGACAATTGCTCTTCACGAAGCTCTTGCTGCGTTGCTAGTTTTTGATTTGAAATCGAACGCAATCCCACATTGACCAAGGATAAAACTCCTAATCCAATGATTCCAATCAGGACAAGCATTTTGATGATCTTCGTCTGGTTTGCGTTCAATGAAGAACTTGTTCTACTGACATGTTTTTGAAACCATCCTAAAGATGATTTTTTCTTTTTCTTAGTCGTCTTTTTTGTCTTTTGAACACTCGCCATTTGTTCAACCATACGCCTTTGTGCCATAGTTAAAGCCATGTCTCTTTGATGCGCAAATTCATTGACATCCACATCAACTTCATCTGAAATGGCCTGCCAATTTACGCCAATCGCATCCGAATAGGCATGCACAAAATAGCGAACGAAAGATAGGTCATCGGAGAAAACATCAAGGTTGTGTTCTTCGATTGCTTGTATATATTGAGGCGCTAAACGCGTCTGATTTGAAACATCCTGAATGGAAAGTTTTAGGTTTGTTCGACGTTCTTTTAAGATGTGATAATAAGCCACTAAAACTCCCCCTTTGAAGTTTATTATAACAAATTCAAAGCAAGAATACCACGATGTGCTATAATTATTTACGAAAGGATGAATGAAATGTCACAACTTAATTTTTCAATCGGAACATTTTCTCAATGCATGAGTTTCTCTCCACAAAATATTAAAATCGATAATTTTGAAGACTACACACTCTATTGTATTGACTGTGAAAATGTTCAACAATTTGACACAAACACACTAAAAGCCACTAGTCCTAGCGTCTTCTTTTTCTTTGGAAACTTTGAAAAAATAGGGCAAAAGTGCTGGCAGCAAATCTTTGCGATTGCGAAGGATTTCCCAAATTCTTATTGTTTCAATACACACCAAAGCCAAAAGAATTTTGCGGACATCTATTGTGCTACTTTACTTGGACAAATTGTTGCCAATATAGTCCCTAAAAAAATTCTTCTTGTCACAAATGATCAAGGATTTCAAGGTATTAAACAAGCCTTGTTGTTCCAAGGAAAAGATATCGACATTGAAATCTTACAGACAAGAGACCCGTTCTTGTTGCCTTTAAAGGAAGAAACGCCTAAGTCTCAACCAAAACAGACACAAAAACAAAAAAAACAAACAAATACCTCAAAGCCAAATGAAGCAAGTGATGAAGAAGTAATAGAAGCATTAAAGAAATATCCAAAAATCAATACCCGCTATGCATCTATTGATGATTTAAGTAAGTATTTAATGCCCATCTTAGCAAACAAACAAAAGAAGTGTAAACTTTCCAAATGGATTGAGAGTGACTACGCAAAAAAAGTTGGGCGCTATAAAAAAGATTCGAAAGGAAAATATTATAAATTAAAATGATAAAAACAATATATTTAGCTGGAGGCTGCTTTTGGGGTGTGCAGCACTATTTCGATCAGTTTGATGGTATTCTAAAGACGACCGTTGGCTATGCGAATGGTAATAGTGAAAACCCAAAATATAAAGATGTGAAAGCAGGACTTACAGGTCATGCAGAAACATTAGAAATCCAATATGATGACAACGTGATTTCACTTTCTAAAATTTTAGACTTATACTTTGACATTATTGATCCAGTATCCGTCAATCAACAAGGTGAAGATATTGGCATTTCCTATCGTACAGGCATTTATTATTTGGATGAGGCCGATTTAAAAACAATCCAAACGAAATACAATGAAATTCAAGAGAAATATGATTCAGCTCTAGCGGTCGAAGTTGAACCATTAAGAAACTTTTTTAACGCAGAAGAATACCATCAAAAATACCTGGATAAAAATCCAGGTGCCTATTGTCACATTCCTGCATCAAAATTTAAGAAGGGACTTTAATTAGCCCCTTCTTTTATTGTGCTTCCCGCAACATATCCTGTTGTCCATGCAATCTGTAAATTGTATCCTCCTGTTTGCGCATCCAAATCCAATACTTCACCCACAAACTTTAAGCCTTTAATTTTCTTAGACTCCATTGTCTGAGGCTGAATCTGATTTGTCTTGATTCCACCCACAGTTATCATAGCCTGATCAAATCCGGCAAAACTAGACACTTCAAAATCTAAACATTTCAATAATTCACTAATACTTCTTCTTTGTACTTTTGTTGTTTCATTGGCTTTTAAAGAATCATCAATATTTAAACGATCCATGATATATTGTACCAATCTCTTAGGTATCATCATTTCAAGTATGTGATTCAATTGTTTATTTGAAGAACGATTCATTCTTTCTAGTAAAAATGCATCCACTTCATCCATTGATTTATCTGGAATTAAATCAAATATGATTTTGTCAGGTTCTTTATGAATCACATAGCTTGACATGGCTAAAATACCTGGTCCACTAACACCTTCATGCGTAAACAAAATGTCTCCCAATTGTTTATATAAAACTTTTTTATCTTTCTTTACTTGAATACCCACATTCTGCAAAGAAAGACCTGCTAAATCAAAGATTTCTTTTGTTCGTAAAGAAACCAATCCAGGATATAAATCACTGACTTTGATATCTAATGTATTCGCCCATTTATATCCATCGCCACTACTTCCAGTCGACACAAAAGACTTTCCACCTGTCGCAACAATTACTACATCAAACGAATACAAACCTTTATCTGTTTTGATTCCAACAACTTTATCTTCTTCAACCATTAAATCTGTACATGCTTCATCCATATGTAGAATCACATTGTTTTTGCGTAATAATTCCACAAACAATAAAACAACATCCTGACTTGAATTCGAACCAGGAAACATACGCCCATGGTCTTCTTCAATGGTAGGTAAACCATTGGATTTTAAAAATTGGATCATATCCAAATTAGAGAATTGTGAGAAAGGACTATATAGAAATTTTTCATTATGCACAATATGCTTGAAAAATTCATCCTTTGAACAACTGTTTGTAACGTTACAACGTCCATGTCCTGTAAGTTGCAACTTCTTTCCTAATTGTTTATTTTTCTCAAACAACTCCACTTGGTGACCGACTAAGCTTGCGGTATAGGCAGCCATCAATCCAGATGGTCCTCCACCAATTACGCATACTTTTAACATAAAATCCCACTTTCTTCTAAATAGATAGCTAAACCATCATGTTCATTATCTTGTTTTGTGATGGCATTGGCGCAAGCCTTTGTATCATCCGTACCATTGATCATACAAACACCACAACCTGCTACTTTTAACATATCATTATCGTTGGATGTATCTCCAAAGGCCATGACATCCTTTATGTCTAAATCATTTAGTTCGCATATTTTTTGTAGTCCATATCCCTTATTGATTCTTTTATCACAAAATTCAAGTAATGTGGATTGCGTTTTAAAACCATGATAATAAGGATTTGGATGCTCTTTTACCCAAGCTTCCGCTTTAAGCATATCCTCTTCTTTCATACGGAACATGATTTTTGCGTTTTCATGTGCATAGAAATCTTCTAATTTTACAACTTCCAATTCTTTATGAGAAGTCGAAGCCGAATGAATCATCCAATCATCAATATGAACACAACGAATCTTTCCATCCCAATATATCATTGGGTTACATTTAACAACATTCATGATTTCCATGGTTTCTTTTAACCATTCCTTTTTCATCATGAAATAGCTATAAAATTTTTGATGTACACCATCCCATAATTCTGCACCATTCATCCCTACCACAAAATCAAAGTCAAAAGGTAGATCCCAATACTCTTTATTGCGTTTTAATTCATCGGCTGGACGTCCTGAGGCAATCCCAAAATAAATTCCTTTTTCATGAAGCTTGATCAAAGCTTCTTTTGTCCTCGGCGTTAATTCTTTCTTTTCATTGACTAATGTGGCATCAATGTCACAAATCACTAATTTTGTCATCACTTTAAATCCTCCAATTCATAAGTAAATCCTTCTCCATCGACTTCATGAACACTATTTACAATAATAAAAGCTCTTGGATCTAACTGCATGATTTCGTGTTCTAAATTCGAATACATTTTTTGTGGAATTACAATCATCAATACAGGTTTGGATTCATTTGTATATCCACCCTTACCTTCTAAAATTGTAACACCACGCTCCATATTGTTTAATACATGATTTTTAATATCAAACCATTTATCTGAAATAACCATACAGTTGATTGCCGTACTTGAACCAATCAAAATTGTTTTATCAATCGCAAAACCAGATGTGAATACAGATAACACTCCAATCAAGGCTGGTTCTACACCATATGTAGACATTCCCAACAATACAGTTAGAGCATCAATGATCATTACTGAATTTCCTGAAGAAATATGAGTATACTTATGAATCAACAAGGCTGGAATATCCATACCTCCAGTACTTGCGTTCACTCTAAAGCATAGACCTAAGCCAATTCCCGAAATCAACCCACAATAAATACTCGCCAACATGGGTTGCATGACAAATGTGTCTTTGGGAAATAAAGTTGTCACATAAGTCAACAAAGAAACGAAAAATGAATAACTAAATGTTGAAATCAATGATTTCAGTGCAAATGCCTTCCCCAAAAAAATTGCGCCAACAACGTAGAGTCCAATCATCAATATGTTAATCAGCCATACGGATGATACAAATGGTAATAATGGTTTTAATGCCACGGCAACACCGGCTACGCCTCCGGTTAATGTATTATTTGGTAAAACAAAAAAAGCAACTGATATTGCTACCATAAAGTTTCCTAATAAAACAACCAATACATCTTTTACATAATTTGTTTTTTTCATATAAACCTCCCCAAACGCCACCTATATTCTACCAAAAAAGACCTCTTGATGAAACAAAAGAAAAAAGCTGGAAATCCAGCTTATCTTTACAACATTTCTTTTGCGGTTTGTGTAATCAAATCAAATAATTTAATCACTTCTGATTGTCTTTCATAACCAATTTTATCGAATAACTCATCGACGATTTTTAATATTTTCTCATGTTGAGTTTTATAAATTTTAAGCATCGAATCATTTAATGTGATATAGATTTTACGAGTATCCTGTTCACTACGAATACGTGTAATCAATTCCTTTTTTTCCATACTTGTAAGCGTACGATTCATCTGCGATTTTTGCATGCGCATATAGTTGCATAAATCCGTTGCGGTTACATTTATATCTTGATTTTGATATAAATAACGACAAATCATCGACTCATTGTAAGGAAGATCTGGAGTAATTCTCTCATTATTAATAACGGTTGTCATTTGAAGCCACGCTTCTAATACTTGTTCATTCTGTTTCATAGCTTTATTCTAGCACAGAAATTGTGTATTTCGCATCATAATTTTGATTCACACAAACCGTTACCTTTTTATTCTTTAAATCATATACACAAGACCATTGTGTCTTTGAGATTTTTCCCTGCTTATTCTTATGTGCATCTTGTGAACAATCAGATAAAAGCTGCATAGCCTCACGATTGGATAGTTTTCCATTTGTGGAACTTGATTTTTCATCAATAATTTGGTAGCGGTCTTGGCCAAAATTAAATTCTGCATCTGGTTGCGTCAACAAGAAATTTGTAGCACACTGGTAATTCTTATCCGGATATACAACCTTCATTTCATTATCCACATATTCTACGACAACACTCTTTCCAGAAGCATCACAAATTTGGAAGTGATAACAACTATTCGCACTTGAATGCATGTCATAAGAAGATAATAATTCTAACGCTTCATCCACATTTTTTGCCTTATCTAACATCATTCGAATGGCTGTTGTTGTTGTGATATCCACCTTTTTTGTATTCTGATTTGTTGGTTTTGTATCAATCAACAATACACCAACCGCTAATCCTTTTTCATTCATTCCATCTAATGGTGCATAAGGTGCTGCCAAAGTCACTAATGAATCCTTTAATGTATCTGGTAAATATTTTTCATTATATCCTACAAAGCCTAAATTCACCATAGATACAGAGGCATAACCATTTTTAGGTTTCGTCTTCACTAATACACTTGGCGAATAATCCATATCAAAGTTGCGTCCAAACAGATATCCTGAATCTTTATTTTGTGCAATAAATGTAGAACAACCTAAATCTGGAATCTTAATACTTAATGGTAACCCCTTCATTACATGATTCACCACAAATTCAACAAGCTCTTTATCATTGCTTGCACCTTTTTCTAAAAACTCATCCAATCCATAATCCGCACTATAATCCATTGTATACATTGGATAAGCATCGATTTTTTTTAATGATTTTAATGAGCTATATTCATTGTGAAACAGACAAACAATTCCTATTCCACAAATCAATAATAAACATAATATAGTAATTCCTATTTTCTTTAATAATTTCATACATACTCCTTTAGTTCATTTAGTGAACTATTAAAGTATACAATATTAGTTTACATTGTCAACCATAAAAAATATAGAGATGAATTAATCATCTCTACGTCCTAATAATCGTAAAATGTATAAGAAGATATTCAAGAAATCTAAATAAAGCTGTAACGCCATATAAATCGATATCTTTTCATCTTCATACCCATTCAACATATAATTCATTTTTTGTATGTCCCAAGCTGTAAGTCCGGTAAATAATAATAGGCCAATCACGCTCCATAAGCGTACATCCATACTAACTCTAAATAGCATGAAGAAAAATTGACTAAAGATCATCGCAATCAAACCAATCAAACAAATGTTTCCCACTTTACTAAGATCCATTTTAGTCGTCTTTCCAATAATGGCTAAACATGCAAAGTAGATAGCGCTAATGCCAAAGGCAGCTGCAATCTGTCCAGCACTATATACATAAGCCAATGATGTCATATTGATTCCCATTGTAAGTGAATACACAATAAACATCGTCTTCATCGTAGAAGCAGGTGTATTACGTGATAATTGACGTCCCATTGAAATCGTTAACGAAATTTGTAATATGAATAATAATAGTGAAATCATGGGAATCTGAATAATAAGCATGAATATGCCAGAAGCATACAACAAAGCCGAAGTGATTGCCGTAATTCCAAGTCCTACCATCATCCAGCTGTATACTTTATATAATGAATTTGTACTTACTGAGTTTGAATAATTGTTTGTATACATAAATAAATTTACCTCCTATTTTTAGAGTATTTTATGTTTTTTACATATACATTACAATGTACAACTTAGACAAAATGACTATTCAATTAACCAAGTCTTCAAAATTTAACCTTTAAAAGTAGCTTAAGATACCAAGTTTTTCAGCTTTAACCTTTAAAAGCTTTTATTTTTTCCAAAAATAAAAGAATGTATTTCTACACTCTCTTACTTAATATCCAATTCAATAGGCTCATCCATCGTATCACTGACGTATTTGCCATTCTTTTTTCTTTGTTTCACACACTCTGTCAACAAGTATTCAATTTGTCCATTGACACTGCGAAAATCATCTTCTGCCCATGAAGCGATTTGATCATACAATTTTTTTGAAAGACGCAAAGGAATCTGTTTCTTTTCCATTAATACAAACTGCCAGAATTTACAACTGGCTGCGCATCATGGTTTCCACAAAGTACGACTAACAAGTTAGAAACCATAGCCGCTTTCCTTTCTTCATCCAATTCTACAACCCCATTTTCATTTAAACGATCCAATGCCATTTCAACCATACCAACAGCTCCATCCACAATCATCTTACGTGCATCAATAATCGCACTTGCCTGTTGTCTTTGAAGCATAACGGCTGCAATTTCTGGTGCATATGCCAAATATGTAATTCTTGCCTCAATAATTTCAAGACCTGCATCTTTCACCTTACTTTGAATTTCATCACGAATTCTAGAAGCTACTACTTCACTAGAACCTCTAAGACTTCCTTCATCGGCAATACCATCACCTGTTGTATCTACATTTTCAGCGACATCATAAGGATAAATACGAACAATATTTCTTAATGCACTATCACATTGTAAAGAAAGATATTCCTTATAGTTATCTACATTAAATACAGCTTTTGCGGTATCTGTAACACGCCACATCACGGCAATTCCAATCTCAACAGGATTTCCCAAACAATCATTGATTTTTTGACGATTGTTGTTTAAAGTCATGATTTTCAAAGATACTTTTTTAGAAGCCATTTCTACTGTTCCATTATTTTGCGCTTGAAAAATACTCTTCTTAGAACCATCATCCACATCTCCACTTTGATTTAGTTTTGTCTTTGCGGCAGGATTGACAGCCTGACAAAAAGGATTGACAAAATAAAATCCAGCATCCTTTAAAGTACCTACATATTTACCAAATAATGTCAAAACCAAGGCTTCTTGTGGCTTTAATACTTTTAAACCAAGAAATGGAATCCAACCAATGCATAGCCATACAACACCAATAATAAATAAAGGCCAAACGAATGCTGCACCTAGTATTGTCATCAACAAGGCTACAAGATATAAAACAATCCATATTATCATCATGGCCATGCCATTCTTTTTATTGCTTAAAACTTTTTCTGTCATATAAGCACCTCCACTATCTAAATGATATCATTTTGATATCGTGTGTCAATAAAAAAAGACAGATTAACCTGCCTTATTGATTATAAGCTTTTGTGTAAAGTTTCAAGAACTGTCTTAAGATCATTGACACCCATTTGACCTGGAGCACTCGCCTTTTTAGCAGCACCAAATGTCAAACAAGAACCAAATACTTCACCAGCTAAACGAGAAATTACTCCCGTAGCTGCCATTGACATAGTGATGATTGGACGATTAGCATGTTCTTCAGCCATTTCATTTGTAGCTGATAATAATGTCAATACATCCTTTTTTGATTGAGGCATAACTGCAATCTTAGGAATGTCTGCACCTTTTTCTTGCATAGCGCATAAGCGAGAAATGATTTCTTCTTTAGATGGTGTTTTGAAGAAGTCATGGTTCGACATGATTACTTTTACTCCATTTTCATGAGCTGTCGTTACAATCGTTTCAACTTCCTTATCTCCTGTATATAATTCAACATCTACTGCATCTACATAACCGCTTTTGGCAACTGCACAGTTTAATTCCACATAATATTCAGTAGATACTTCTAATTCTCCACCTTCTTTTTTAGAACGGAAAGTCGCTAAGACTGGAGTTTCTTTAAATACTTCACGTAATTCTTTAGCCATTTCTACTACAGATGCAGTATTTTCAACTCCTTCAAACCAATCCATACGCCATTCAATAATATCAGCTGGTGTATCAAGAATGATTTTCGCTTGTTCTAAAACATCTTCTTTACTCTTTCCACAAATAGGAACACAAATCTTTGGTACGCCTGCACCAAATTCAACATTTTTCATTGTTACTGTATTCATTTTTTTATTCTCCTTTATTCATATTTTTTGTATACGCATCAACTGACTACTCCTCACCACAAGCAGTGAGGGTTCTTTGCTGACAACATTATGCAGCAATCATACATTATTTTCAAACTTTGGATTCCTATCTTTCTGTTGAAGCAGTGAACTCTACAGTCAAGCACTACATTTAGCACATAGATTGGATAAAATCCACTTCTTCTTTCCTTTTTTGATAGTTCCATCCTCATTATAGTTGTCTGGATTCATAGCTCTACGACTTCTGTCCATTTTCATTTAAAGAAATTAAAGATAAACAACCCACAAAAGAAACGTATCATTTATATGGCAAACACCAAAAACAGATATATGCTTCCTGCTGCGCATTCATTCTGTAATTTCATTGTCCAAAACTCCAATATTGATTAAAAGAAGAGATCAAGTCGGTCTCTTCTTTTAGTTTTCATATTGAATATAGTTTTCTTAAGAAAGCAATGCCAGCTTAAGCTAATGCACAACCAAGTCCTGAATAAAAGAAGGCAATAAAGATATCCGGAAAGATTCCAGCTGCTCTAAATCCAATTCCTCCACCCATCATGCAAGCCATGATCATATAGGCTTTTAAATCAAAGAAGTGCCAGAGTGGATGTATTGCTTCATATCCCAGAATTCGTTTTGTGTGTTTTTTGCTCATTTTGAAAAACATCATTCCAAATATATCCGTTTTCATGTTATCACCATTCCTTTTTAACTCTATTATTTTCATTTTAACTTTAGTATCGTTAAAAGTAATGTTTTTGCGTTAATTTACTTAATCAAATACTTTTCGAATGCCTTTTCTGCATCCAAATGTACAGACTTAAAGAAAAGAATACCCCATAGAACATAGGTTGGTATAGCGATAAGAGTGGATATGAAATAGGAAAGAATAGCTCCCAGGAATAGAATCAATGCATATGTAAAACATCGATTTCGCATATCCAAAGAAATAGATGCCTTATCATAGTTTTCTGGATGATTTAGTGTACTAAAACCAGAAACATACTTAGCTCCTTTTTCCTTTAATAAAGAGAAAAGAATCCCCACAATAAGAAACAAAACCCCGAGAACAATACATGCCATAAATCCAATATTCATAATTAGCTCCTTTCGGATAAATTGTATCACATCTTTTTTTGAAACAGCTTTCCGCTTTTTACATTTATTTTCATTTTAGAGTTGCCACTTACAAAGAAATGGTGTATTCTATGCGTATGAACACTTCAAGACATTATTACTTTTACTTTAAATAGCCCTGAGAAAAGCCATATGTATACGATGGTTATTTTAAGTTTCAGGGCATTCAAAAGGCATTTCTTCTTCGAAATGCTTTTTTTAACATTTAAAGTGCTGTTCTAGAAAAAGAGGAAATGATATGAAATACGGATTGATAGGTGAGCACTTGGGGCATAGTTTCTCCAAACAAATTCAGACAAGAATTGCAGAGATTGAGAACGTAAAAGATTATGACTACCAATTGGTGGAATTAGATAAAGAAGAATTCAAAGAATTTATGGAAAAGAAAGATTTCAAAGGAATCAACGTGACTATTCCATATAAAAAGGATGTCATTCCTTACTTAGATGAAATGGATGAGAGTGCTAAAGCTATTGGTGCCGTCAATACAATCATCAATGTAGATGGCAAATTAAAAGGGTACAATACAGACTTTGGCGGATTCTTATATATGGTTAAAGCCCACAACGTACATATGGAAGGAAAAAAAGTTTTGATTATTGGTAACGGTGGTGCATGTGCTGCTGTTAAAGCCGTTTGTAAACATGAAAACGCAAAAGACATTGTGATTGTTTCAAGAAGTGCAAATCGTGGTGCCATTGGATACGATGAAATGTATACATCCCATTTAGATGCAGATATTGTCGTCAATACAAGTCCTGTAGGAATGTTTCCAAATATTGTGAATGCACCAATTGATGTAAGCTGGTTCCATAAATTAGAATGTGTATTAGATGTTGTATACAACCCAATTCTTACACGTTTATGTTTTGAAGCTCAAGAAGCCGATATCAAGCGTGTGATTGGTTTAGAGATGTTGATTGCGCAAGCCAAATATACATTTGAAATTTTTGAAAATATGTCTTTTGACGATTCTATCATTGATGAAATCAAAAAGGAGATGTTGAAAGATCGTTGTAACATCGTATTAATTGGTATGCCAAGTGCTGGTAAAACAACTATTGGTAAAATGCTTGAAGAAAAGCTTGGAAAAGAATTTTTCGACTTAGACGATATGATTATTGCCAAAGCCGGCAAAAGCATTCCAGAAATCTTCCAAGAATCTGGAGAAACTGGATTTAGAGCGATTGAAACAGAAGTTGCGATTGAAGCTAGTAAGATGAACAATAAAATTATTGCGACAGGTGGTGGTGTCGTTAAACATAAAGTCAATATGGACTTTTTACGTTTAAATGGAATTACGATCTTCATTGATCGTGATATCGATAAATTAATTAGTTCCGATCCAAATAGACCTTTATCAAGTTCTAAACAAGCCCTTCAACAAATGTATAAAGAAAGATACCCATTGTACCAAAAATACGCTACTTATATAGCTGTCAACAATGCGAATATTGAAGAAACGGTTGATGATATTGTGAATACCTATCACAGCATTTTAATTGATGCCGTTGCAGAGTAGCGAGAAGGTTTATCATCTTCTCGTTTTCTTTTAAAAACCAGGAGAAATCATATGGAAAATCAAGTTACTCAATTATTAAAAGCTATGGTAAAGCCAGACTATACGGCTTGTAGTTATGCCTTTATGCAGGATGGAAAAATTGTATGTGCCGATGCGATTGGTGTCATCGACAAAATCAACAATCAACCCATCACGACGGATTGTACATTTAATGTATGTTCGATATCTAAAATCTATTGTACCGTATGTGTTATGCAGTTAGTGGACGAAGGATTAATTCAACTCGAAGATAAAGTTGCAAATATTCTTCCTGAATTCACAATGAAAGATGAAAGATATAAAGAGATTACAGTACGCATGTGCCTAGATCATTCGAGTGGACTTCCTGGAACACAATGGAAACATTTTAGTGTGAGTACAACTTCTAAGTTTGACTATTATAGCGAAGTATTAAACTATTTATCAAACAGCACCCTAAAAGCAGATCCAGGAACTTACAGTACCTATTGTAATGATGGTTTTACACTCGCTGAAATGGTCGTTTCAAAAGTGCGTAATATGCCTTATGAAAAGGTCTTAAAGAAATATATTACAGAAAAGATTGGTGCAAAAAGCACCAATACGACATATACAATCAATTCAGATTATCCTTTAGTTTCTGAAGGTAAGAAACCAAAAGAATACTTCCCCATTCAAGGAGCTGGTGGCATCACCACTTCTATGATTGATTTATGTAAATTTGGACAAATATTTCTAGAGCCTAATTCTATTATTAGTGAAAAATCAAAAGCTTTAATGGCTAAATCCTGGGGCACTACTTTTCTAGAATCGGATCTAGGCGCCATTGATTTTGGCTTAGGCTGGGATCTAGTCAGACACCATGATCCAGACTATGATTTTGGTGATGGAGTTTTGGCAAAAGGTGGAAACAGTATGTTCTTTAGTTCAAGGCTGATCATTATTCCTAAATACAATGCCGTATTAGCACTTAGTGAAACCCATGATTGTGGACTCGATGTTCCTACAACTTTAATGCGCTTATTCAATACGTATTTAGAACCAAATACATATCCAGATTATTCAGGAATTTATGCCCATGCCTTTGGCTTACAAAAAATCACAACCATCAAATCAAGTATGGTTGTGCAAGATAAAACGGAAAAAGGCTGGCTCATGAGTGATTTATTAAATTATGCAGATGGCAAATGGACCAATGAAAAAGGAAATCAAATCTTCTTTGAAGGAGATTATCTTTTAAAGACAACAAGAAATCGTACGGTTGCGTTTGCACAAAAAGCCAAAAAACAAGAACTCAACTCAGTCTGGAAATCCAGATTAAACAAGAAATATATTGTGTGTGATACAACTTATTATGATATTGTCACAAATCAAATGTTATGCAGTGTTGAATTCAATATGACTGAGGATACACTATCATTGATTGTGCATGGCAATAAATCCGAACCAGTCATATCTGAATTTCCAATTGAAGTAATCGATGATACACATGCACAAAGCTATTTAAATACGCCTTGTAACGGTTCTAGAGATCGTATTGAGCCTTATTTTGAAGATGGTAAATTATATTGTGCAAGCTACACCTATATTTGTGAAGATGATATCGAACCATATAATTATCAATTGTTTGAAAAAGAAAATAAAGTCTACAAAATCAACAACACTTTAGAAGTCTTACCAACTATTTGTGAAAATCATCGAATTCTAGTATTAGACTCAAATGGAGATCTATACTACGATTCAATGGATGTCGAAGAATATAAACCAATTGAATCTGGATTTATCATCTTGGTTTAACCTTAATGTGGATGGAGGTAATATACTCCTCCACTTTTTTTGTTTCATGAATATCAATCAATAAAAATTCTAAGAATGGCCCATCAACTGCATAATTGTGTTCTTGAATCCAATCTTTCATTTTATTAAACAATTGATTCGTTCGATCATATTCTCCTGAATAAGTATATGTGCAATACATACCTTCATCTAGAATAAAGTCATGTTTTTCTTCTTGAGTTAAAATAAATACACTTGTATACACATACTCATTATTTTTATATTCAACAACACTGCCTGAATCCATATTTCCTAATACCGAGATATCTTCTTCCATCGATTCACTTAGTTTCGTTAATAAAAAGTCAATTTTTTCATCTTGATCAATTTTTTCTTTTAAATACCGACAATATCTTTTGGGATATACTTCAATCTTACATGTATCAAATTCCATATTCTGCGTACGATCTAAATCTATGATTCGAGTTTGAATCGAAAGTAGTTTCGTGTTCAATTCTTGAATCTGTCTTTGAATCAACTTCTCTTCCTCTTTTAAAAACACAATTGTATTATTCACACTACGATTATCTAAGTATTCTTTGATTTGATGTGTATCATACCCTAATTTTAAACAATCTCGAATAATGTTTAAAATATAGATATCATTCAGTGTGTATAATCGATAATTTGATTTTGATCGCATTGGACAAATTAAACCTACTTCTTCATAGTATCTTAAAGAGTCTGTTTTAATATTGTATAATTTTGCGATTTCATTAATTTTATAATACTTTTTCATATTGCCACCCTTGACCTTAGTATTATACCAAGGTTTACACTTAAATTGGTGATTTTATGTTGAAACAATATCTTAAATTTGTCATACCATCCATATGTTCGATGGTTATCTTTAATCTATATACCTTAGTTGACGGTATATTCGTTGCTCACTATGAAGGCGATACGGCATTAGCTTCCATAAACGTGGCAAGTCCATATGTCACAACCATTTTCTCCATTGGAGTCTTATTTGCGATTGGATCAAGTACAGTGATGTCCATTTATCGAGGTGCGAATGAAGAAAGAAAAATGCATGAAGTATTCACAATGAATACCATCACAATTTCATGTGTAGCTTTATGTATTGCGATTTTATCTTTTATAAACTCACATCACATCACAGAATTTTTAGGTGCCAATGAAGATGTATTTGATTATTCAGATACATACATCAAAGTATTATCCTGCTTCTCCTTCTTTTATATTGTATCCTATTGTTTCGAAGTCCTTTTAAAGGCCGATGGCTTCCCCCAAAAATCCATAATGGGTATTTGTCTAGGAGCTGGCACAAACTTAATTCTTGACCCTTTATTTATGGGAACTTTTAACATGGGAATTAGTGGTGCTGCCTTAGCTACAGGTTTATCTCAACTTGTGACTTTCTGCTTCTTCTTTTATCATTTTTCGTTTAGCCACAAATCGCATTTCCATTTTGTGAAAGCAAACTATCCTTGGCATGAATATTCTAGAATTTTATCTTTAGGACTTCCTGATTGTATTTCTGAAATCTCTCCAGGCATTATGATTACAGTATTTAACTATCGTATCAATCAACTACTTGGTACGGATGGACTTGTTACTTTTACTGTATTGATGTATATCTATAACTTAGTATTGATGGTGATGGTTGGAACCAGTCAAGGAACTCAGCCTTTAGTTAGTTATTATTATGGTCGAAGCGATAAAAATGCCGTTTCAACTTTTCATAAATATGCACGCGTTTTAGTCTCTTGTGCTGGAATTTTATTATTCTTAATTGTAGAAGTGTTTTCACCAAATATCACGGCTGCTTTTATTCCAGTAAATACAGAAAATTACTTTAATACCATTATAGCGCTACGTCAATTTAGCTTTGTCTTCTTGATTATGGGACATGTCGTAATCACAAGCGGCTACATGGTTGCTTTAGAAGAGCCAAGAAAAGCCTTTGTGCTTTCGATTTCTCGTGGCATTCTCTTTGTCTTATTATCTCTATTTGTTTGTACTACATTATTAAAGGAAAATGGAATTTGGATCAGTTGTACCGTCTCTGAAATCTTCTGTTTAGGTATTGCCCTATATGATTTAAAAACACAAAGAAAAATATAAAAAAAAGGAATCAACTATACAGTTGATTCCTTTTTTCTTACTTTTAAAGTATAGCAAAAATAAATATTTTTTATAAGACTAGAAATGGATTAAAAAATTTTTTAGTATGAAGATGTGGTGATAAATTTTTTAAAGAAAGGGATGAGAATATGTGGTATACAGTTATCAAAACTTAACAAAAATTTTAATTAATCACGGAGGGAAATATTTATGAAAACAAACAAATTATTTAGATTATTCATGGCAATATGTATTTCATTTTCCTTAATAGGAGCAACATCCATTCAGGCACAGGAAAATAATATTAAAATTAGTGAAGATGGGTTTGCTATAGTTTATGCTGATTTGAATAATGAGTTAGAAGTAAAAATGGAAGCTCAAAAAGCGTTCGATGCAGGTGCGACAGTTGTAAAAGTTGAAAATAATGCAGTTAAACCTAGATCATCAGGATGGAACAGCAACTCAGCTACTTATTATTTTGGAGATGTTTTACATGGTTCCAAAGGAACGATTCGTTGTTATGTTGTTGCTGGCACTGGAGTAGATCATGTAACAAATTGTAGTTTTTCAGTAGAAGTGTGGGGAACTGGTTTTAGTTTGTTAGAAAGATATATTGTCAATAATAATACGATGAATGTTGCAGGTAAATGGAAATGTCTTCAATCAGGTTTTGTTAATGTAGTTACTCCTCAATATTCTGTATCGTTATTTTGATAGTAATTAAAAAAAGATAGCAAGACAAATATGACTTTAAAAAAGAATATTTTAAATGTTTTTCTTGTGATAATGATGGTACTTTGTTTAACTTCATGTAAAAGTTCAAAATTAATGATTGAAGAAATAAATATAAATCAACTAGAAAAGTTAATAGAAAATAAAGAAGATTTTATATTACAAATTTCTTTAGAACAATGCCCTTATTGTCTTGAATTACGTTCAATTGAAGAAGATTTAGTTACAGAGAATAGTATTACGATATACGAATATACAGTAAAAACAAAAAATGATAATGACATTGACTATATAACATCTATATTACCATCTTTACAATATTACCCTAGTATTTATAAATTTACTGATGGAAAATTTACTAATGAGTTAGATTTATCTGAATGGAATGATTTGGAAGAAAGGCTTATAAATTGGTTAGATAAAAACAAAATCAATTAAAGGAAATAGTATGGAAAAATTATGCAGTATTAAAGGATCTAAACTCTATTTTAATGGAGAAGAATTATTAAAAATTGAGTCTATTGAAAAAATTGAAGTGAAAACATTGCCTGTTCGACAAGCTATAAAATCACAATTATTAAATTCAATGGCTACATTTATGTCAGGAAGTTTAATTAACGGAAATGAGCAATGTATCGTTGGATTAAATATCATTCAAAAAGATAAAAAAGAAATATGGATTCCATTTCATGAAGGAAGTGTGACTCGTTTTAATCTTGATTATCATCAGTATGTAAAAAATGCTAGAGAATTAAAAGATAAAATTTTGAAATATATTATCAAAACACAAGAATAAACTAAAAGTGAATAATATTCTTACATAAAATCTATATTTCGTGATATACTCTGATTGCGATAAGACTACGTAATGTAGTAACAGAAAAGAGGAAGCTACCAACTTCCTCTTTTTTTCTAATATTAGATACCTAAAAATAAATGGCAGAACAAAGCAGCAATCAATGCACCTACAAAAGGAGCAATTCCTGGAACTAATAGTCCATATTGCCAATCATTATTGGCTTTATTCTTAATAGGTAATAATTGGAAGGCCAAACGAGGTCCTAAATCACGAGCTTGATTCATCGCAAATCCAGTTGTTCCTCCAAGACCCATACCAACAGCCCATACAATAAGTCCAACACCAATAGGTAATTGTGTTTCATACTTTGTAGCAACAGCTAAAATGGCACTAAGGAAAACTGTTGTTGCGAGTGTTTCGACAAAGAAGTTTCTTGGCAAATTTCTGCAGTTTGGATTTGTAGAGAAAATATTACGAATGGCGATTGGGTTCACATTTCCTTCGCTTTCTGTAAAGTGATCCTTATACATCACATAACAAATCAAAGCTCCTACAAGTGCACCTAAAAATTCGGCAATAACGTATGGAATAAAACTAGTCCATGGAAGCATACCTAAAGCACATTGTGCAAGTACCATGGCAGGATTCATACAGACTCCACCAAAAATATATAGGGCTACACTAATGCCAAATGCCCATGTTGTGATCGCAAAGATGTGTCCACTTCCGTGATATTTTGTGTTTGTCAAAACTTCATCGCAGTGTACACCGACACCAAATAAAATCATAAGTCCTGTTGATAAAAATTCCGCAATTAAATTGTGTAACATAAATTCAAATTTCCTTCCTTAAATATTTACAACGACACCCAAGCCATCAGGAATGACGGCAACTTTGGCATCTTTTCCTTTAATCTCAAACGCTTTTTGTAAAGCTTCATCTACAGTTGTAGCTAAATCCATATGCATATCTTTTACAAGTTGAGGATCTACTAAATCGGAAACCAAAATAACTTTATGATGAGCTAGAATACGTGCACAGATTTGTGATGTCCATTGATCTGGAACGGTTTCTAAACGAGGTGTATGGATAGCTTTTTGTTCAAATTCTTCTGGATCTTTCACATCTGCAATATTATGATAGAATCCAATACCTCCATGTCCATCACGACAACCTGCAATCATGATGATAATGCCATCTGGATTTAATGTAGCTTCAGCGGCTGTCATTCCTTTGATTGCCTGATAAATATTTTGATCCAAAGGATATCCACCATTCGTACTGATTGCGATATCACAATCTACTTTATTTACACTTGCCAAAGAACGAACAAAATCACAACCTTTTTCATGCGCTTTTTCCATGTCTCCGGCAAAAGAACCAATAATTTCATGATTTCCATTTAATACAACATTGACAATAAAGGCTAGTTTGGCTGTTCTTGCCGCATATACCATATCTTCATGAATCAAATTGTGTTGTAAATTTCCTGGACGTGACATTTTATCATTGATAAATTCACCACTGTGATTTGCCATAATTGTTTTATAAGATGCAATGCCTGGCAACACAGACTTTCTTCCTCCAGAGAATCCTGCAAAGAAGTGTGCTTCAATAAAGCCTTCAGAAATCAATAAATCAGCTTCAGCTGCAACTTTGTTGATAATGCAGTCTCCTCCACTTGGTAATTGTCCAATTTTTACCATGGAAGAATCATCTGTAGATACGTGCATAACAATTTCTTCATTTTTTACAATGTCTTCTCCATATTTAGCTACAAGCTCTTCATGTGTACTTTCTCTATGGAAGCCTGTCGCAACCAAAATACGAATACGTGCATTGGGTGACACACTACGAATTCTTCTTAAAAGAATAGGGGTAATAATTTTTGAAGGTACAGGACGCGTATGGTCTGAGCTGATAATGACAATATTTTTCTTGCCTTTGGCAAGTTCTTCTAAGCTTTTTGAACCAATGGGATTATTCAAAGATTGTTCCACAATTTCATTTTCTGAAAGTGTAGTTTTATAATCACTTTGTCTTCCCTCTAAAACACCAGCTAAATTCTTATCTTCTAATTTGATTTTCATTTGGCCTTTATCATAAGGCACATTCATTTCAAACATTTTTATCTCTCCTTTTTTTTCAGGGATTAATATAAGCCGAAACATTCAATTGCGAAACACTATCAGTTGTTAACGTTTGTTGTTTCGCAAAATTTAGAGTATTGTTATAATTCAAAACCGGTAAAGGAGAGCGAATATGGACAATGAGTACTTATTAAACTTTTTAAAAGAAAAAAATGTAGCAACCATCAAGAAAAAGAAACATACCTATTTAACGTATTATGGACTTGAACAACAAGATACTTATGTATTAAAAGATGGTGTCGTCAAGACAAGTGTCATTTTACCAGATGGTCGTGAATTTAACATTTCTTACATCAATACCCCAGACATACTATCTTTATTAAGAGATCAAGTAAGTCAATATACATCCGCACCATTCAATGTTCGTGTTGAAAGTGATGTGGCAACATTTTATCGTATTCCTAGAGTTTTATTTTGGGATTATGTGAGCCAAGATAAAGAGCTGCAGGATTATGTCAATTCGTATTATAGAGAAAAATTATCTGAAGCTATTTTTCGCCAACAAATCATGATGATGAATGGAAAAACAGGTGCAATATGCTCCTTCTTATATCAATTGATTAATTTATTTGGTCGTAAAGTTGAAGCAGGTACTCTTATTGATTTTCAAATCACAAATGATGATATTGCAGGATTTTGTGGAATCTCCACTCGTAATAGCGTGAGTCGAATTATCTGTAAATTAAAAGAGGAAGGCATCATTAAAATTGTGAATCAAAAAATATTAATTTTAGATGTAGATTTCTTAAAACAATATGTACAATGTTAAGTATTGATATGTCCATACATCCTTACCAAGTATTTTTAGAAGAAGAGGTATTTAACGATGAATAGTATCACAAGAAAACTAGTATCATGCGCTTTATGCATCGCTTTAGGTGTATTGCTTCCTATGGCATTTCATGTTATCCCAAATGCTGGAAGCATATTCTTGCCAATGCACATTCCAGTATTGATTTGCGGACTATTTTGTGGATGGCCATATGGTTTGGCATGTGGAATTTTAACACCGTTCATTTCAAGCGTAACAACTGGAATGCCACCTGCAATGATGTTGCCACAAATGATGGTTGAACTTGCAGTATATGGTTTAGTAGCTGGTTTATGTGAAAAATATATTCCCCAAAAAAATGAAATGACAAAACTATATATGAGTTTAATCATTGCGATGCTTGCAGGAAGAATCGTGAACGGTTTAGTCAACACATGTATTCTTAGTACACAAGGCTATACACTATCTGTATTTATGATGGCTAGCTTTGTGACTTGTCTTCCAGGTATCGTCATTCAATTGATTGTCATTCCTGTTTTGGTTCGTATTTTAAATAAAAGAATTCCTGCATAAAATCATATAAAAAGGCCGAATTTTCAGATTATAGATCTGATATTCGGTCCTTTTTTATTGTCGATCAAAATATTTCTTACCAGAATCTGGATTAAAATAGGTACGAATATACCCATCCGTGGATACAACCACAAATTCGTTGGTATCCTCTTTATAGTACACATCATCCCCATCTTCTTTTTCTGTTTTGTGTAAAGAATCTGGATCATTCACAACATCACTGGCACCCGTTTCGTATTCTTTTGATGATGAAAATCCCATTTCTTTACCATGTTTTTCATAGTGAGACTCTAACAAATCTTCATTACGAAAATGATATTCTTGATAATCAACGACAACTTGTTTTTGTTCCTTAACTTCACATCCTGTTGGAAGTACAAGTGAGAATATACAAAGAAATAAAAGTAAATATTTATTCATGATTCTTTTCATATTGTTCTTTGTACTCCTTTAAACTTAAGTGGTTCGCTCCACCTTTTAAATTTGGATCTTTGTATTGTGCTTTATTATCTTCCCATCCACATACCGGACATATTTCATAGCTTCCTGGTCCGGATTGAAATGTATACTTTCCACAAACGGGACATTTAAACACAAAAACATTTGATAGTGTTTTAATAACTTTATCCATATCGATTGGCTTTGCGATATAGCCGTTCATCCCAATGGATAATGCTTTTTGTTTATCCTCTTCAAAGGCATTGGCGGTCATCGCAACGATTGGAATATCACTAAATTCACGAATCTTTTGTGTAGCTTGATAGCCATCCATATTTGGCATTTGAATATCCATCAAAACCACATCATATTCTTTTTCTTTGACCTGTTTTACACAAGCAACCCCATCACTTACGCGATCTACAATCAATCCATAGTCTGTTAAAAGTGTCATCGCAATTTCTGCATTTAAATCATTGTCTTCAGCAAGTAAGATGTGTTTTCCCTTAAAATCTATAATATTCGTTTCTTGATTATTCTCGAGCTCATTTTCACTTGCTATTTCGAACTGAAATTTAATTCGAGTTGTTGTTCCTTGATTGACTTGACTTGAAATTTCAATCGTACCATTCATTAATTCAACCAAAGATTTTACAATCGCTAAACCAAGTCCCGTACCTTTTACGCTCGTTTGCGTACCCGATTTTTCTCTAGAAAAGTCTTCAAAGGCGTGTGGCAAATACGCTTCACTCATTCCAATACCTGTATCTTGAATTATACATTGAAAATGGCCAGACTCTCCTTCTTCAATTTGAATTAAAACCATACCTTTTTTAGTGTATTTAACGGAGTTTCCAACGATATTCAACAATATCTCTTCAAACTTAATTTGATCACAATATACATATGGATGTTGAATCTTTGTGGTGCACTGATAGGTTAAACCTTTTTGTTCGGCTTGTTTTTCAAAGACTGAATTTAAAGATTCAATAATATCATATATATTACATACCTTTATATTTAATGTTTCTTTTCCACTCTCTATACGTGCCATTTCTAAAATAGAATTAATCAAATCTAAAAGAAATGTACTCGAACATCGAATCTTTGATAAATAATCTTTTTCTTTTTCAATATTTCCAACATTCTTTTCCATTAATTCCGTATATCCCATGATTGCGTTCATTGGCGTACGAATATCGTGTGACATACTGAATAAGAAACGGGATTTGGCAGCACTTGCCTCTTGTGCTTTTTTAGCCTCCATCTCAATTTGAGTCGCATATTCTAAATCTTTTTTATGACGAATCTCAAGCTGAGCAATGGCTGCCGTCACAAGAAAGTCGATCATAATACTTGCTACAACTAAACTCATCATTTCATATTTGTTGATCCAACCATTTTTGGGAATGATTTCAAAATTCCAATTATTATTAGGAAGTGCACATTTCACCAACAATGTATCTGAACCTATATTTTCTGAGCTTTTAGAAATAATGATTTTCTCCTTTGTGACACGATCTTTTTTCCAAATCACAAAATCATAGGAAGCTTTTTCTAACTCATCTAAATGAATTTCTGTAAGGAATGCATCCCAATCAATAACTAATATTGAAAAGCCCCAAAATTCACCATTCACATAGATTGGATCGTATAATAAAGCTCCTTTTCCACCTTGTTTTAAATCATAAGGACCTTCTAATGTATATTTCCTTGTATCTTTTGCCAAAGTAGCAGCCTCTTTACGTTCATGTTCTGCCAACATATCCATGCCAATAGCTTTTTGATTTTCTTTAAAAGGATATACATTTTGAATAATTCCGTTTGGCGCAAGTTCAATTGTCTTAACAGCCGGATCATCTCCATATAGTCTAGATGCCACAGATTCAAAGTAAGCATCGTCTAAATCAATTCCAGCCTCAATTGTCTTCTTTAAAAAACCTACTTTTTCAATATACGACTCAAGCTTTATTTCAACACGATTGATTGTTGAATTTACTGTATATTCTGCCTTTAATTTTTCTTGTTGAATTACGCTGTTACGAATAAACAAACATGCCATATTCGTTAAAACAGAAACCAACACAAAACTAATTAGTATTTGATAAATTAAATTTTTATTTTTCATGGTTTCATTATAAAACGAAAAAAGGTGTGTGACAAAAATTATCGCACATCTTTTGCGTTAAACTTTTCACTATAATGCGACTGCATAGCTTGCCAATCCATAAATAAAACATAGAAAACTCGACCAAAACGTTCGCTTTCCACAATTCTTCCTTGATCAAGTACAGGAATATAAGTTCCATCTTGTTTTCTTAATTGATAATGAATATAGTCATTCTTACTTCCACTTTCAATTTGATTCCAAATACTTGCTTCTACCGCTTTTTGTTGGTCTTCACGAATTAAGTTTCGGAAACTTTTCTTTGTGCCATTAAAGAATGCATCTAGATTTTCATATCCAGCCATATCTAAAAATTCTTTATTTGCGTAAAAAATTTCATCATCCTCTTTATCCGCTCGATAAATAATAAAAGCACCAGGTAAATTTTCAGAAATATCATTTAACACAAATCCTAGTTGTTTGCGAACACCTGACTGAAGTCCTTCTTTATAGGCCATACATCCATTTTTACCATGAAGTTTTACTTCATAAAGAGCTGCATCGGCACAACGCATGAGTTGAGATCTTTCAATCGCATTATTTGGATATTCGGCATAACCAAGTGAGATACAAAAAGAATATGTTTGCCCTTTATACGAAAATGTTTTTGGAGTTTTTGTAAATTCAATCAAAGCCTCTTTTATTTCTTCCATTGTACAATTTGGTAAAAGAATACAGAATTCATCTCCACCATTTCTACCAAGCAATGCAGAAGATGGAAAAAGTTTTTGCATATTTTCAGCTAGGCTTATTAAAGCTTTATCCCCATAGGCATGTCCATACATGTCATTTATTAATTTGAAATCATCTACATCCAATAGAGCAGCCACATAAAATGCTTCTGGATCTTTTTTTATCATTTTTTCGGCCATTTCATCAAATCCATATCGATTATAAAGCTTAGTCAGTCCATCTTTATGGGCCAGCTCTTTTAATTCAACTCTTCTTTCATCCAAAAGGAATGAGACTATTGTAAGACCAGTTAGTAGAAGAACTAAGGATAGTCCTCCAAAGAAAATTAAATATAAAGTTGTAGAGTTGCTCCAACCTGCTCTAGGCATGATTTCAAGTTTCCATTTTTCTTTTCCAACAGTCAAATTATAAGTGGCCGGGCGAATCATCTTATCGCAATTCGCATCAACCACCACATGTTTCTTATCTAAAACAGACGTTTCTCTTAAAAGGCGATAATTATATTTAAACTTAGATAAAGCGTTTGTCGAATCCTCAAAAATTTCAGGAACGCGCAAAATCACAATTGTAAATCCCCAAAAATATTCTTGTCCATTTTCATCTTCTAGATAAATAGGATTACGAACAACAAGCCCAGAACCTCCTTGTTTCAATTCAACAGGACCTTGGGTAATGATTGTATTATGATCTTTTGCGTAATTTGAAATTTCGCCTCGCTTTGAATCATTTAATAAATCAATTTTACCAGCTTCATTTCCTTCTTCAGGATAAATTTCGGTTACTACTCCATTCGGTGCTAATTGCACACTTTGTATAGAATAAGACATTAGATTTTTGGCTATTTTGGAAAAATCTATGATTTGACCATTTCCATTTATCAATAACTGTTTTAAAGTATCTGTTATTTCAATTCCATTTTCAATATCATTTTCTATACGCTGACCATATGTTACTACATTTAATTTTGCGATCGTACGCCTATCTTTTTGAATTTGAACATTCGTATTATATGTAAATACACTCAATAGACATATTCCTACAAGAAATACAATCAATGGAACTATAGTCTTTTTCTTCACTTTCGTATACCTCGGTTATATTTTCTAATTTTATATTATAGCACAAATCCTTATTAAGAACTGTAAATTTTTTGTATAATACTTAATGTACGATTGCTGCATAATATTGTCAGTTAAGAAACCTGACTGCTTGCGGTGAGGAGTAGTCAGTACTTATTAAATAAGTTAACGGCACTTGAAAATGTTACTCTATCTATGGATATTGCGAATGTGCATCAAAATGATAAAGAAGTAAGAGCTATTGAATTATTGGAAAAAGTAGGTTTAGATCAAAACCAGATTCATCGTCGTATCTTAAAACTTTCAGGTGGTCAGCAACAAAGAGTGGCCATCGCAAGAGCTTTGAGTTATGATCCAAAAATTATCTTGGCAGATGAGCCAACGGGAAACTTAGATCCGGATACGCAGGATGAAATTATGGATATTTTTGATGATTTAAAAGAACAAGGAAAATGCATTATTGTCACGCATTCAAAAGAAGTGATTCAAAGAGCCGATAAAGTATATGCATTATAAGAAAGAAAGCGTAGGAATTTTCCTGCGCTTTTACTGTAATATATACATATTTTCTTCAATCAATCGAATCACTTTTCGTACAAATTGTACACTTACCAAATCATTGACTTTATGACCCGTCGTTTCTAACTCACTAATTTCAATAATAGGTAAAGAATACTTTTCTACATCCTCTTCTTTAATTGGTGTATGGAAAGTATGTCCATAATCCAAATCATAAAACAAGTAATAGTGATATATAGGCTCATCTTTAAGTTCTACATCTCCAAAGTACACAATGGAATAATCATCATCCATATAATGTCCTTCGTAAAAGAATTGTTTCTTGTACTTTTTGTACTCCTCAGTTTCGTAGCTGTAGATTCTTTCAGTCTTGTAACCAATGAACTCTTTGTGGATACAAATGGGTGTCAAAATTTGCAACAACATATCTTTCATGCGATACATCTCTAGTTTCTTTTCTCTAGCTCCTTCAATAAATGCAGAATTATCTACGTATCGATGACATCTCGAATACGCTCTTTGTTTCCTTTCTTTATCACGATAGTTTTTGGCTCGTTTATTCACACTGTACAAACAATCCACTAACATTTGTTTGGTGATAATGTGATTTAAAAGATTATCTCTATATTCTTTTGGTGTTTTCATATTTGTCCTCCATTTTCGTATAATATTCAAATCTATAATTCCTATTTGAGAACAAATATTTGTATATTTATTATATCATTAATAATCACTTTTTAGAGATAAATAATTCTACTGACAATTCTGTACGTTTTGACATTTATGTTTTAAAAATAGCGGACTTGCCGCTATTCTTTTAGTACAGATCCAATTGTTTGTAGTAAAGATTGAATTTTAATCGGTTTCGAAACATGTTCACTCATACCTGCATCTAAACAATCTTTACGATTTTCTTCAAAGGCATTGGCCGTTAAGGCAATGATTGGAAGTTTGTTTCGATCATCTGGCAAAGAACGTATGACTTTGCAAGCTTCAAAGCCATTCATTCTTGGCATTTGAATATCCATTAATATGCAGTCGAAACAATCCACCGCATTTTCCTTTACCATCATTACGGCTTCTAATCCATCCTTCGCCCAAGTCACTTTAATCCCTTTGTCTTCAAGTAGTGTTTGCGCAATTTCAGCATTTAAATCATTGTCTTCCACAAGAAGAATATGTTTTCCTGTAAGATCAATTTCTTTATCATCCACTTCTTTGACTTCTTGTTCTTCTATGATATATCGATGAGGAAGATTTACAACGACGGTTGTCCCCTTACCTTCTTCACTTTCGATACTTATAGTTCCATGCATTAGATCTACCAGTTTTTTAACGATTGGCATACCTAGTCCTGTCCCTATTACACCTGATTCACTAGATGTTCTTTGTCTTGTGAATGATTCAAAGATATGCGGTAAATATTCTTTAGATATACCTATACCCGTATCCTGAATAATACCCTTATAGTTGGATACCCCTTCTTCTCTTTCAATTTCTTCTAAAGAAAAAGAAATAGTTCCACCAGCATCCGTGTATTTGATCGCATTACTCATTAGGTTTACATAGATTTCTCTGATTTTTAAAGAGTCCGTCAAAATCATATTATGTTTAATATTCACTGAATAATTTAGTGTTTGATTCTTCTGACGAATATCGGGTTCAAAGAATTGTAGAAGATTATCACAAGACGTATAAACATCCCATGGTTTTTCTTTCAATTCTTCTTTCCCACTCTCAATTTTAGACATTTCTAAAATATTATTGATCAAAGAAAGTAAGTATTGACTGGATTCATCAATCTTTTCTAGATAGTTTCTAGATATTTTTGAATCCTCCCAATGACTTTTCATCAATTCACTAAAGCCAATAATCGCATTTAATGGTGTTCTTAAATCGTGCGACATATTAAATAAGAATGCACTTTTAGCTGCACTTCCTTCTTTAGCTTGTTCTAAAGCTTTTTTCAACATGACCATATTTGAAATATCTAAAAATACCGTAATGATAATGCGTTCATGATCTGGATTCATAAAAACTTTTGACTTTGCGAGTGCATGAACTTCATAAGTTTCTTTAGGATTAATGATTACTTCAAAATCTACCGAATTATCATATTTTCTTAATGCGATCAAGCGCTCATTTGTGGTTGAATCTGGATATTCAAACTTTTCAAATATCGAACGCATCTTACTTTGCGCATTTTCAAATGAATCTATATGAAACATATCTAAAGCTCTTTTATTTAAATGTACAATTTTATGTTCCTTTACGGTATATGCGAATACACCACAAGGTAATTCATCTAAAATTTCCTTATAGTAATCATTCTGAGCAACATTTTGATTACGCAATTTCTCATTGGTTTCTGCAAGATATGTTTCTAAGATCTTATCCTTTTCTAAACGTACAATATCACTTATATCCTGATGAATCCCTGCAATCATACCATCTTCCATTTTCTTACCTGAACAGCGAATCATCAAAACCCCTTTTTCAGGATGTAGAAACCGATACACTATTTCCGTTCTTTCTTCGCTTAGTTTTCTTACGTATTCTCCAAATTGCTCTTGATCTTCAGGATGTACATGTGATAAATGAAATTTTAAGCATGCTTGTGCATCCATTTCTTTTGGTACTCCAATTAAATCTAAAAAGCAATCATTCCCATACAATTGATTTCCATCTAATTTCCATATTCCTATTGTGTTCTCTTTTAAAACTTGATTCATTATTTTGTCCATGCAATTATTATATCTAATAATGATAGCGTTCTCAATGAAAGGGTGGAAAAAAGTATTATTGAAATATAAAATTGTGTTATGATTAAAAAAATATTTTTTTGAAAAGGAAGTGAAATATATGCGCGTAGTCATTAAAGTAGGTACAAGTACTTTGGCATACGAAAATACAGGTCTTTTACATATTCGTAGAATGAAACAGTTATGTGAAGTACTTAGTGACATTAAAAATGCAGGACATGAAGTCATTCTTGTATCAAGTGGTGCCATCGGAATGGGCATGGGAAAATTGGGATTGGATTCAAAGCCGCATGATCTTCCAGGAAAACAAGCTTGTGCAGCCATTGGACAATGTGAATTGATGTATACCTATGATTCTTTATTTTCGCAATACAATCATATTGTGGGGCAAATTTTAATCACAAAGGCCGATGTTGAAAATGATGATCGAAAGACAAACTTCATCAATACCATGGAACATTTATTAAAAAGAAATGTTCTACCTATCGTAAATGAAAATGATACGATTGCGACTGAAGAAATTGTGATTGGCGACAATGATAACTTGGGTGCCATTTTAGCTAAAAATATTCATACCGATTTATATATCATTTTATCTGACATTGATGGATTGTATGATGATGATCCTCATAAGAATGAAAATGCAAAATTAATTCCGGTTGTGTATGAATTAGATGAAAAAATTTTAAGCTTTGGACAAGGCGTCAATTCCAATGTCGGTACGGGTGGTATGAAGACAAAATTAGAGGCAGCCAAAATCTGTATGGATGCAGGGTTGGATATGATTATTACCAATGGTCAAAAACCGGAAGCTTTATATTCTATTTTAGATAATGAAAGTATTGGTACTCGCTTTGTAGCCAAGAAAGGAGCATAATATGACAACTTTACAAATCATGAAAAATGCCAAGGCTGCCACTCAATCATTGATGTTGTGTGATGAAACTAAAAAGAATGAAATTTTAGAAGCTATGGCACAATCTTTATTGGCTCATAAAGAAGATATTTTGAACGCGAACTTAATCGATTTAGAAAAAGCAAAGGTAAGTGATGTCATGAAGGATCGTTTGAAGTTAAATGATCAAAGATTGAATGATATGGCTCAAGGCATTTTAGATGTTGTCAAATTAGAGGATCCAACTGGAAAAGTATTAAATGAAAGAACATTAGAGAATGGATTAGTCATTCAAAAAGTAAGTGTACCATTAGGTGTCATTGCGATCATTTATGAAAGTCGACCTAACGTCACAAGCGATGCAGCTACTCTATGCATCAAAAGTGGAAATACATGTATTTTAAGAATTGGTAAGGAAGCTTGGAACAGTGCCAATGCGATTGTACAAGCACTGCAAGAAGGTATTCAAAAATGTGGTGTAAATCCAAATATTGTGCAATTGATTCAAGATACAACCCATCAAAGTGCCAATGAATTAATGGAAGGCGTAGGCTATATTGATCTATTGATTCCTAGAGGTGGAAAGAATTTAATTTCACGTTGTGTCGAACATACCAAAGTACCATGTATTCAAACAGGTACAGGTATTTGTCACATTTATGTGGATGATGAAGTAAATCAAGATATGGCCATTAAAATCATTGAGAATGCGAAATGTTCTAGGCCAAGTGTTTGTAATGCAGAAGAAGTTTTATTAGTGAATTCTAAAGTGGCCAATGATTTCTTGCCAAAGCTAAAAAAACAACTAGATACATATCCTGTTGAATTGAGATTGGATGATAGATCACAAAAAATCATTGAAGGAACAAAAGCTTCAGCAGATGATTTTGACACCGAATTTTTAGATTATATTCTAGCCATTAAAATTGTAGATTCTGTAGAAGAAGCCATTGAACATATTTCTAAACATTCTACAAAACATAGTGAATCCATTCTAACTACAAATAAAGAACATGCCAGATTATTCACTCAATCTATAGATAGTGCAGCTGTTTATGTGAATTGTTCAACACGATTTACGGATGGTGGACAATTTGGCTTAGGCTGTGAAATTGGCATTTCTACACAAAAGCTTCATGCCCGAGGCCCTATGGGACTTGAAGAATTAACTACATATAAATACATAATCCAGGGTGATGGGCAGATTCGATAAACAAATACAGGCAATTTAGAAGTTGCCTGTTTTTATTTTCGTTATCATCTAATTCTTTTGTCCGTAATAACTCTCAATACTATATTCAGACCATTTTAAATACATTTCTTGATAGTTTTGTTTAATAAATTCTTGAATTTTTCTAATTTCTCTATCATTAAGAATTCCACGATTTTGTAGAACTGTATCTCCATTATCCTTCACAAAAAATTTTGCGGATCCTGATTCAGTAAGTTTACGATCACTCGCATGAACATGCATGCATTCAATTACGCAATATGATGTAAAATATAAATAATATCCTGCTATTTTAAACTCATAATATTTCGGCATTTCATTCCTCCATAAACTTACGATTTTTTTCAAGGTAATTTATCACAATACGAATTTCAATATCATCCATACTTGTTTCCAACACTTTTCCATCCAACGAAAGAACTGTAGCTCGATCAGGTCGATTTAAATTCAACACTCTGTAACCTTCTTTACAACGTTTAAATGCATACCCATTCACTATCATGTCTGCCTCATCTGCAATTATTTTAATATCGATCATTCGCAACCTTCACTCCTTTAATTTGTTTACAAAACTCATCTGTATCAAAATATAGATTTTTTAAAATAGGAATAAGATCAATATACTCTTCTTCCGGCTTTTCATTATGTTTATATTTTGCCATTACAACTAAATACCCATTATCCCATTCTTTTACTTCAGTGTAATATTCTAAAGAATATGGAGCTACAAAGCGAATTACATGATTGCCAAATTGAAATTTCGTATAGTTTTTTTCGTTACTTAAAACGGCTTCGTTCATCATAATATCGCCTCCTCATCATCCAAATTATACGTTTATCTTAAATGTATTTCAACAAAATGAATTTATAATCTAATGTGCAAGATTTCAACTTACTGCCTACTTTCTAAAATCTACTAAACACTTATAAAAGGCACAAGATAAAATGGTTTCAATAATAAGCTTCCAGAAGTATCGATTTTTTTAAAATCCTCCTCATAAAGAGTAATAATCTGTCTTTTAACCATATCAATTTCAGAAAAGTTTTTCCCAGCCACATATGCTTCTACAGCCTGAAGCATACCACCAATAGCCATATATATTCTTAAATCTCTCATTAACTTTCGATTGGTTGCCTGCCCTATTGGTGAACCACTATCATATATCTGATTTAACAGCCTCTGACTATTTCCTGTGACATCACAAAATTCTTCATAGTCCATTGGGTACACCTGAATTCTCATATCTTCAAAATCATTTTGCACAATTTACTCCATTTCTTCAATGTATCACGTTATCATTTGTTAATTTAGTAGAATTTAGACAAAAAAAGAGTAGAAATTGTATCACACCATACACTCTCTACTCTTACAATCACAATTGCAATCTTTCCAACTACATTTTAGAATCATATTCCACTTTGACTACATAACACTGTTTCTTATAAAACGATATTCCATAGCCAACTGCATTTTCATATTTTTTAAATCTATGTTCTTCTAAATATTTTTTTTCGACAATTTGTCTTGCGCCTTCTTTGGCATCATCAATCAAATCATCTTCACTTATTGAATGTTTACACTCAATAAGCACCACTGTTCCAAGTATGTTTTCTGGTAAAACGCATACATCAAATCTACCATTTCCGGATTCTCTATTGGATACCACCTCATAATCATTCAACAATCCAACTAGAAATCCATGATAAAAGGATTCTTGATTATCAAAATAACTAATACTTCTTAATAGTATATCATTTAACAATAGATTTACTTTTTTTGCATCTCCATCCACAAGTTGTTGATACAATTCACCTTTTCTACTTGTTGTATAATCTTCAAAATATGACATGAAGGATTGTTTATAGATTTCATAAACCTCCTTATTTGGGATAACCAATTCATATTGATTTTCTCCCCTATCTTTGATGACCTTTAAATATCCAGTTAGTAATAGAAAGCTATAAATATTATTGATATTATCCATTTCACGATACGTAAGTTCAGGCTTGATATATTTAATGAGTGATTGACCACTCATTAATACATCAAACTCCTTGCGTAATTTTTTATCCCCATTTTGAATATACTTAACAACAAGATCATTACCACTGGTATTTGCCCAAAATGAAATTGGTTTAAAAGACACATCTTGCGTTATATTTTTAACATACATTAGTGTACTCCATGGATTATAGATTTCTTTATTACCAAATTGATATCCATCATACCATTCTTTTACTTCATCCATCTTTTCTGATAAATTATAAGCTTTTAACAACTGTTTAACTTCCAATTCTGTAAATCCAAAAAATTCACTACTAATATTATTTAATCCAGTAAAAATACTTTCTTTAGAAATACGAAGACATCCAGTCATAACACCTTTTTCTAAAGCATCATTCGTTTTAAGTGCTGAAGAAAAAACGCTTCTTAAAAACTCAACCATTTCTTCATAATAATTATTTTGATAGGCAGCCTGCAATGGAACATCATACTCATCGATTAGAACAATAACTTTTTGTTGATAATAAGTATATAGCGCATTCGTTATGACTCTCAATGAAATTTTTAAATCTTCAGCACTAGATGAACGATTATGCAATTTATTTAAAATATCTTTAGTTGTATCCGACAATTGATCAGAAGATAATATTTCTAAGTTTTTTTCTAACAATTCATATATTACATTTGAAAAAGATGAAATTTGCGCATCAAAAGTTAAGCTTTTCATTTCCTTTAAAGAAATAAAAATCGTTGGATATTTATTTTGAACCTTTAAAGCATCCTTATTCTTCGAAATATTTAAGCCATCAAATAGATAAGCGTTCTCCTTTTCTTTGATTGAAAAGAAATAATAAAGCATCGACATATTCAGTGTTTTACCAAATCTTCGAGGTCTTGTATACAAAACAACTTGTTCACTTAATACATCCTCAATGAAATTTGTCTTATCCACATAATACGCACTTTTATCAATCATAGTTTTGAAATTTTCAATTCCCGTCGGTAATAATTTCATTCTATCAATTCCTTTCACAGTTATTATACTTTATATTATTAATTTTTTCTTCAATTCCTCATAAGATTTTAAAATTCATGTAGCCCATAAAAAAAACAACTCCCTTTATCAGAGAGTTGCTCATTCACTAGATTACTTTTACGCTATTTTAGTAAAGCTTAGCTCCTGCAAAAAGCTTGTCATCAACCATCAATAAGTTCAAGACTTCATGTACAGCTGAGATCAACATACCTTCAGAATATATACCCATCATTTTTCTTAGTGATAAGTATGCAATCACAATGGCATGACACATTATAGCCAGCTATGCCAATTGTAATTTATCTAGTTCTACTCATATTTTTATTTTTTCTGAAACCTAGAACTTTAAATATGCTTTAGAAATTTTTTCCAATATTTTCAAGTTCTTTTATAGAATCTTTGTTTTTTGCAAGCTCATCACTGTCTGTTGCATAATATGATTTTTGGAAAACCATATCCCATGAAAGATATTTCGCCATACAGCTAAACTGTTTGTCAATCAACTCATACTGGATACTATCCACTGGGGATCCTCCCACAACGATTGTTCCAACTTTTTTATTTTTCAGCTGCAAACCGCGGCAGTAGCACTTATCAATGATAAGTTTCAACTGTGCAGACATTCCCCACCAATATACCGGAGTAGCAAAAAGAATCATATCTGCAGCTGCAACTTTATCGATTGTGGAATTTGTATCATCCTGATCAACACATCCTTTATAACATTGACAGGCACCACATCCCTTACAAGGTGCTATATGAAGTCTATCTGGTTGGATGATTTCAATCTCATTCTTTTCTGATGCCCCTTTTATAAATGCGTCAATCGCCGTCAGCGTGTTTCCCCTTCTGGCACTTCCGTTAATAATCACAATTTTCATGTATGTTTCCTCCAGCTTCTGATTTCATGAAATCATTATACCTTTTTTCGCTTATCCTGTCATCACATTTCATCAGATCAGAACCTGTCAAAATCCTCCTGTGTGGCAACCTGTCTCCATCCCTTATACTCATCGTTCCTGCTTTCCACAAACATATCATTCACCATCCCGATAGTCAGCAGATCCAGATCCCGGATGGAAATCCCCAGCTGCACACACCGGAGAAGAAACAGGGGAGTTGTCATTTCACGGTCTGTTGCATGAAGTTTTTTTTAGCCTCCACATCCGTCCTGATGTTCATTCCCCACAGCTCGATCAGCTTCGGCAGAACCTGATAAATACTGAATGTATTAAACTCATCCAGCCAGTCCTCCGGATTATCCGGGATAGACGGATCCGCATGTTTCGCCATCACATACGCAATGTTCTCAAACATCTCAAGGGAAAACAGATCCAGGGAAGACTTTTCCGGATCCCCGTCCCCGATACTCTTTTCCAGCACAGATAAATCCTTTTTCCCATCTCGCCAGTGAATAAGCCAGGTTCCAGGAGCTGGCAGTCTTGCCAACTCCCCCTTTAAATGATCCGCACATGATAATTCTTGCCATACTTTCTCCCCCTCTCATGCTTTCTTTCCATAACAGCCGGTACTCTGCTCTGCCACATATTTTGCAGTAATTTCTTCTTTTTCATTCTGGTATCTGATTTTCAGTTTCTTAATCTCCTCATCCATAAATG
>OHAY01000502.1_pt1 | contig 40673 bp, 45 predicted proteins | sample 1577191 | NCBI WGS metagenome assembly OHAY01 (sample SAMEA3541504, study PRJEB24748) | human gut metagenome | biome: human gut; feature: human-associated habitat; material: faeces | place: China | collected 2012 | reverse complement strand
GTAAACGTGGCGCGCTGCCGGTCATTCCCGGCGCGGTTGACGCAGTATTTACAGTCGTAGATACAGTCGTTGCTCTGCAGAATTTTCAACAGAGAGATACAGCGTCCGTCGGAAGAAAAGCTGTGGCAGATACCGCAGGAGACCGAATTGCCGAGATGTCCCTGTTTTCCGGCACGGTTCACACCGCTGGAAGTGCACGCAACGTCGTATTTGGCCGCGTCAGCGAGAAGATTCAGCTTCTCGGAGAGAGAAAGTGTTTGTGATGATAACTGCATGGCAGAAAAATTCCTTTCTATGTCCAAATGAATACGAATAAAAGTAAAACAATAGCCAAGTAAAACAATAAGATAACAGGTATTTTACGAAGAGAACAACTGTTCGATAAAGGAAGTGTAACACAAATCGAACGAATGTTCAAGAGGAAAAATGAAAATAGTACAAGAAAATACTGGAAGAAAAGAAACAGAATTCGATCCGGAAAAACGTGAACAAGAAACAGCAGGGAAAATTTCTGTTAGAAAAAAGTTATACAAAAACAGCCGCACAGATCGGAAAAACAAATCTGTGCGGCTGTAAGCCAAATTTTATGGAATTGAAACGGAAGCAGAGCCGTTTACGCCAAAAGCGCCCCAATTGCCCCGAATACGCCGGAACTTGCAAGCAGCATGATGACGCTTGCAAGGAGAACACCGCCCATGACGGCGAGAACGCTGGTCTTAAAGTCCATATCGAGGATACTTGCGGCCAGTGTGCCGGTCCATGCGCCGGTTCCCGGGAGCGGGATGCCGACGAAGAGCAGCAGGGCGAGCGGAAGTCCGCGGCCGGCTTTTGCTTTCAGTTTTTCCCCGCCTTTTTCGCCTTTTTCCAGATTATCTTTTTCTCCCTGACTTCTGTGACTCCCCGACGAACCAGTTCATTCCTTATCGCCACTGCCCGGGGTTTGTTCCATTCGACACGCATGTGTGACTTTAAATAATTATTAAATGTTTCGACGGACACAGGCATATTACCGGCTCCGCTGCCGGCTATCTGCTGCAGCTTTCCTGCCCAACGGCTGACGATATCACTTTCAGGAACAGAAGGTTGTTTCAGGCAGTTACTTTTGTCTGCACCAGACTCACCGGCAGCAGCAATACTTTCCGGTACATCACGACGGATGCAGGTAATACCGGCTTCTTTCAGCGTCCTGATAACACCGTCATATCCCTTATCCGATGAAATGATGTGGTATGTTTTATCTTTCCCTGCTGCACAACAGCTTATCCGCCCCAGCTCCAGAACAAGATGAAAATCGACATTATTCCTGGACACACCACTCACCTGCCTGATAGTGATTCTCGCACCTTCAGGAAAAGAGTCTGCAGGAAGAACAACGACGTTCTGCTGTGGCCCGACAAAAATAATCAGTTCCCCATACTGCTCAAGGGAAATATTTTTCAGGCTGCCACAGTTTTCATAATCAATAAGGGCTGTCAGGGTGTTTTTATCTGTACTCGTATTATTTTCTTCCATGTTATTACCTTTTATTCATAACCGGGTGAGCAATAACACAAAATATTTTATTTCCGGGAACACCATATAAAAAGAAAGACCTCCCTCGTGAATATTCAGGCGCATATTAAACGACGTCTTGTTTTATGAAATCAATCACAAAACAGCACGCTATTACTTAATACAGCAATAATCCTGTGATAATTAATGCTGACTGGTCATACTGCCAGGCCAGATATAAAAAAGAAAAATCTCATGCATACTTCAGCCTTCCGGTTCCCTGGAGCAACGAAGGCTGTTTTTTCGTTACACCTTTCCCCGGCAGCGCCTCCGGCACCGTTCAGCCCGCTGTTGTGCAAACTGTTGCCAGTCTGTCCGGGGAGCAGACTGCGCAGCCCGTAGCCATGCCTCAGCGGCTCCCGGCCAGTCCCCCCTGACTTCCAGCCGGACAGCCCGGCATCCGACCTGCCGGTAGCGCCATACCCCGGAGTTTTGCGAATCACGCCCTGTTCCGTTCATTTTCCTTCCCCCTTTAGTTGTCAGTATTATTGTGATAAATAGTTCAGTGGAATGGCTTTCTTTCGGGTACGGAAGTTATTTCCTTTTAAGCCTTATTTCCCTGCCTCCCCTCCCTGAGGGAGGCTTTTTTTTATTTCTCATCAAGCACGGCCTGAAGTTCTGCCTTTATCCGGTTCTGGCGGCGGATTTTATCCAGACGCGCTGCCGCATACGCTTCCTCCTCCTGAGAAATATGCTCCGTCACATACCCTTCCGTATCATACCGGCAGGCACCGGCTTTCATGGCACACAGATAGCTTTCTGAACGGGTGATGGCCTTCAGCGCCCTGCGCAGTTTTTTATGCGAGAGCGGGATATTCCGCTGCGCCACGTCTTCCAGTAACACGTCCCGGATACCGCAGGCCAGAAGCCGGAGCGTGTCACCGTCAAATAATCCCGGCCACCAGGGCTTCAGGGTGTTCACAGCCTCATCCAGTGTGGGCAGGTTCAGATAAATGGACAGTGCCTGTCTGGCCTGCGCTTTTTTTGCCGCCAGCTCAGCTTCCCGGGCCACCTTTTCGGCCAGCTTCTGCTTTTTCACCTTCCACTTTGGTGGCGTGGTGACATTGATGATGGTTTTCCGGCTGCGGACAGGCGTCTCTCCTTCCGTTTTCCGCTTCAGTGTCAGTACCGGTCGCTTCTGCTCTGTCATGCTGTGTTCTGCCTCTGACGAATCATCCTCTTGCGGCCAAAGATACCACACCCGTCACAGCGCCAGAACGCCCAGCACAGCCAGATGACAGGCGTAGAATACCGGGAAAAAATCCCCGGGCCAGAAACGGGGTAATGATTTTCCTGCACACGACACTAGACCAACGGTCAGCACCGTCATCACAAGACCGGCCACCGCCGCTGCATCACTGGTGGCAAGGTTAAGCACCGGAATAACAGCCAGCAGGCAGGCGACCAGCGCCAGACGTTCCGCTCTGTCTTCTGCCCGGTACAGCCGGTGGCTGACTGCCAGCATCAGCAGCCCGGCAATGCCGTAACTGGTGCCGGACAAAGGCCCCCACAGGGCCATCAGAAGAATGGCCGCTGCTGTACGCCACCCACTGCGCGTTTCACACCACGTCAGCACCTGTGCCGCCACTGCAAAGGCAAACAGGATATTCCCCTCATACCAGGGAAAGCCTGCCAGATAATATGCGAACTGGGCAATAATTCCCCATCCCCACAGCCGGTTAATGGCCGGTTGCCGGATATGCGCATGACGGGACAGATTCAGCCCCCACACCAGGGCAAACAGCGGAAAGGCTCCTCGCCCGGCCAGAAACATCCATTCCTGCTTCAGCTGGAATATCAGATTGATGTGGTCCAGTACCATCAGCACCAGTGCCACCGTTTTGATGATATCCCGCTGTCCGGGTGACCAGACCAGCAGACGCTCCGGCCACTCCCGGGTTTTCATGACCACACTGGCTGTATTATTCGTATTCTCCATATCATCACGCCTTACTGAGCTTTAAAACCATACGTGTGCAAACACAGTTCCCACCAGAATCAGTATCATCAGAGCGGCAAAGCAGAACAGAGACCCGGTCCATCGGGAGACCGCATCCATCCCGATTAAAAGGCGGACATAAGCTTCATTTTCCTTAAGCTGAGCCCTGAGTGCTTCCACCGACGAAGAGATGAGGGGCAGCAACGGATGCGCAGGGTCGGTTCTTTTAAGTCTCAGCCGGGTTCTCAGTAAGGCTTTCAGGAAGGCGCACCCCGTCTCACAAAACTCATTGAAGCAATATTCATCATCGCTTATGCAGTTTTCCAGTGATGCCAGCTCCGCCGTAAAGCCATGACGCTCAGGAATATTGTCCACGGTTAACGCTTTCAGTATGTCTGCTGTGTTTTTCCGGATATCATCAGGGTCAGGGTAAGTTTCCATATCAGCAATCTCCTTATGGGGTTAACACAAACGGCCGGGTCAACAGCATCAGTCCCCGCCCAGCGTTTTCTCTTTCTGCAGGTCACGGACCATATCCCGCTCCATCTGCTGCAGTCGCTCCTGCAGCAGATTTTCCCGGGCAACCTCCCGGACCGCTTCCCGCTCCCGTTGTGATTCACGCAGCACACTCTCCGGCAGCGCGGCTTCCCGTTCAGAAGTGGCAGTCCGGTCACGTTCCTGCCCGGCAATCTCCCTGACAGCCTGCTCTGTTTTGCCATCCGGCAGGTCAGGTTTGTTCTCTGCCATTTTTCTAACAATTTCATCTGCGCGGCGTTCCGTTTCACGGCGGATGGCCTCTTCAGCCTGCCGCTGTGCCAGCACCTCTGCCGTGACCGGTTCGCCATTTCCGGCTCCCGGCTGGACGCTGCTGTCCGGGATATCCCCCCACACGCGACCGCCGGTGATGGCACCGGGATTCCACGGACGACCTTCACCGGCAATTCTTACCACCACACCGCTGTCAGGATTATCACGGGCAATCCGGACACCATCCTGCATATTATCAGCCAGCAGGCTCTCTCCGTTACGGCTGCCCTGCAGGGCCACGAACTGCGCATCCCCGCTGCCTTTCACCCGTCCTTCACCACTGAATCCCCGCAGCCCGTTTCCGTCATCCGTGGTCAGTGGGTTCAGCCAGATACCGGCGGACCTGCCGTTACGGTCAAACGCCGGCAGTGCCACATACGGCTGCGGATATTTACGTCCCGGTGCAATAAACCGTGCAGGGCTGTCTCCCCCGGCCAGCCCCGCCTGACGGAGAACGGCACGGCCTGCCGCCACGTCCCGCAGTTCCCGTGCCGTACTGAACAGCCGCTCTGCATTCATGACCTCCCGGTCAGCCCTTGGCTCAAACACATCGTGGGCTGTTCCTTTCTGTACGGCATTGTTAATGGCATCCGTCCAGCCCTGACGGTTATCGGTGTACACCTGCACATGCTGCTTCATACGCGACAGGGCCACGTAGGCTGACTCAAAGCCGGCCATCTGTTTCCGGTTACCTTCCGTGCCTTCAAGCGCGATGGCAAAGGTTTCACTCGCACCCTGCGCACCGTGGGCGGTGATGGCATAGGCCAGGTCAATATGTTGCTCTGCCCGCTCCTGTCCGGGGCGAATCACCCGGGTCTGCTGTCCGTCCGACAGCGTGACACTGTCACCGGAAACCGCTGTCACCGTCCAGACGCTGTTGGCCACATAACCGCGCTCCCGGTCACTCTTCGTGAAGCGCATCCGGTCGCCGGTTCCCACCCGGATGGTGTCCGGGGTGTACAGTGTGACGCCTTCAGCCACCGCCTCCCGGGGCGAAATCAGCCGCGTGTTACCTTCAGCATCCTGCAGGGTTATCAGCCCGTCATCCCTGCTGATACCGGCAATCCGGTGATACACATTATCCACCAGGGCAAGGGCATCCGGGTTATTCTCCCAGGTGGAGAGACGACGCAGCTCCCCGTCACGTATATTCGCTGTGTTCAGGACAGGCACCATGACCTGCTCTTTCCCCAGCTCACCGGCCTTTTCCCGTGCATCATGAATCATGCTGTTCAGTACGCGCCGGTCCTCATTCAGGTGCGTGACAATCAGCGTCTGCTCCCGTGCTTCCGGCGTCCTGCCGGTATAGTCGCGGACAATGGCTTCATACAGTGTCATGGGGACATCCGGGAAAGCCTCGCCTTTCAGCATCGCCTTCTGCTGCGCTTCTGCCAGTTTCGCTTCCTGGCTGTGACTGAACTCCGTCACGGAGTGCTCCGGTGCCCATGCGCCCTCCAGACGTGGCACCTGAGACGGTTTCACACTCTCAAGCCCGGACAGTGCCCTTTCCACATCCCTGTTAATCAGGCTGTATACCGCCTCCCGCAGTTCCGGCGTCTGACGCACAATCTCCTTCATGATGGCCACATCGGCAGCACTGCGCGTCTGCTGGAGACGGAAAGGCTGACCGGGCGCGATGGCCTGCAGCTGGTCCGTGTCACCACTGGCCACGGCACGACCACCACCGGCCGCAATCAGGGCGTATGCCCGTGCCATGTCGGTATTGCCCACCATTGAGCTCTCATCGAGCAGGAACAGCGTGTTGCTGAAATCCGGCGTTTCTCCGCTGCGCTGCTGCAGCTGCGTGTCATGCAGAAAGGACGCCAGTGTCTGTGCATCCACACCTGCACTGCGCATCTCTCCGACCGCACGGTGCGTGGGCCCCAGCCCAACAACACGGGGACGTTCACTCGCCGGCAGCATGTTCACGGCTGACATCACCGCCCGGAACTGTGTGGTCTTACCCACACCGGCATAACCCTGTACCACCGTGAAACGGTCGGACGTTTCAAGTATCATACGGGTGGCGGCACGCTGTCCTGATGTCAGTTTCTCCATTAGTTCGCCAGGTACTCTCTCCATCAGCGGCGTGACCGCCTCCTTACCTTCGAGAATATGGCGAAGAATGCTCTTTTCTGCCTCATACGACGCACGGGAAACCAGCAGGCCTGTGCCATAGCCTTTTGCCACATCCACATACAGTAAATCACCCCGTTTTATCTGCGCATTGATTTCCCCTCCCAGTTCAGTAAAACCGGTTCCTTCTGCAGCAAACGACTTCGCCTCTGTCAGCAGGTCCACCATGCTGAAGGCCAGGTTTTTACTTTCCAGCACAGAAAGGGCCAGATAAATGGCCTGCTGTGCCGGCGTGTGAAGCCCGGCTTTCTGCAGACTGATAGCGGTTTCCAGCAATGTCTCACCGGCACGCGCCTTTATCTGCTCAGAAACCACCGTAAAGGAGGGATGGCGGGCAAGTTTTTCCGCAGTACGGGGTTCATCCAGTGAGGAATACAGCCGGACATCACGACCGCTGCGGGCCAGACCGTTCAGGGTGGCGTTGTCCATTGCCATCTGTGTGACGGAGGCAAAAACCGTAGCACTGTCACTGACGGAATGTCCGGGCGTTTCCACCCAGCCATTCTCCAGCTTCAGTGCCGTGAACGGTGAATCGCTCACAGGCAGGGAGGCCGGTTCAGCCCGCCCCGGCACAACAACCGTCATCGCATCTTCACTGACGGATGCCACCTGCAGGCGGTCACCGCCGGAGACGCGGAGTCCGGGAATTTTCCCTGTCACCCTCAGTCGCTCGCCGTCTGCCACCGGCATTTTTTCCGGCCGGAACAGCGACCAGCTGCTGTCCAGAGAAGAAATACGCACCACCTGCGTTTCGCCCTGCGCATCCCGCAGGCTCAGGCTGTGACTCTGCGCCGTCACCCGGTCGATAACATAGCGGTCATGACTGCGTGTCTCCGGGTTCCACTGCTCCATCACCATCCCCGGGCGGTACATATCCCGCAGATAACGGCTCCGGCTGTCCAGCCAGACCGGTGACAGTGCAGTCATGGTCACCTCAGGGTGTCCGAGCACGCCCTGCGTTTTCAGCTCACTGCGAATGGCCTGTGTCAGTATGGCCTGTTCCCGTACCCCGCTGACCTGTGCCACGCTCTCTTCTCCGGCTTTCACGCTGGCCGCAAAATCTCCGGCCAGCCGGGCATAGCGGACATTACGGTCCGGTTCACTGATGATGGTGGCCGGTCGCTGTTCTCCCCCCTGCCAGCGATATGTGTTCACCCCGGCATCCTTCATGGCCATCAGTGCACTGCCTGTACCGGTTCGCTGCCCGCTGTCGGTTATCAGGACCTGTACGTTATGACGTGCGGCACCGTCCAGCAGGGTTAACGTCTCTTTCAGGGAGAGTTTTTCGCCCTGGTCGACGATAACGGTACTGCCCGGCGTGAAGGCCATGCCTTCCAGCAACTGACGACGTCCGGTTATCAGTTCACCGGACAGCCGTTCATCCTGCTTCAGGTTCATCTGCGAGCGACGGTCAGCAGCGATAATCTGCACCTCCCGCCCCTGCTCCCGGGCCATCATGACCAGTTCAGCCACCCGCTCACGCTGCCCGGCTGCACCGCCCTGCCCGGACACAATGGCCAGCGACGGACGGTCCTGTGCCAGAACACTGACGGCATCGCTGTAACCGGCCGTCCGGGGGACACTTTTCTCCGGATGTACGGTCACCCGGTTCTGTTTCATGATGTCACGACTGAGTGCCCGGACTGACAGCTCATCGAGCACATGAATCCCGGACGTGAACAGCCCCTTCTCACGATCGAGGGGGATAAGCTGCTCACGGCTGATGGCCTCATCGATACCGGCGCGTGCCCGTTCAATCACACCATTTTCCGGCGGCAGTATGCCGACCGTCCTGGCCAGCACGTCCGTGTACGTGAACTGCACTTTTCGTTCACTTAATCCGGCAATCGCCTGTGTCACCGCCTGCTGCACATCCGGCCCGTCCTGTGAAGCTGGCCCGGGCGCCTGCGTGCGGGTCTCCGCACGCTGATCCGCCGCGTCACGATATGCCCGGATGTCGAACCCTGTTTCCTTCAGCGTCTGCATCCATTCAGCCATTCTGACTTCAGGATCGACGTGCTGTTTGGATTTACGCGTATCCAGTGCCGCCACATCCCGGGATTTCAGCGAGGCGTCTTCACCGACGGCCTCCCGGATAGCCTGTGAGCGTCCGGAGAAGGCTTCCACCGGTACGCCCGGCATCTCCCACATACCGTGCTTACCGACCACTTCGGTTTCATAGCCCAGCGCCTCAACGCGCTGACGTAACTCACTCTGATATATTTTCCCGAACGCAATCCGGTTCGCGAGCACGTTCTCGGAAAATCCGGTTTTCCCCACTTTGTCACTGCTCAGTGTCTTCCATTCGCCGTTATGCTGCGTGACATTAGCCACCACCACATGCGTGTGTAACTGTGGGTCCTGATCGCGACTGGTGTCATGGTTAAACAGTGCCATCACCAGATTACCGGTCAGCACCGTTTCTGACTGTCCGTCCGTCATCACCCGTGTGGAGGCCAGCGCCTCCACCTGACGGACAGCAAAATCCACAGCCTGGTTATGTGCATCAATAAGACGTTTATCCCCCCCGAGCATGGCCATCATGGAGACACTTTTGGGGGCGGAGAAGGTCAGGTCGTAGCCGGGACGATGCTTATTACTGCCATCCTGCATGCGGCTTAAATCCGCCCCGTCCTGCAGCCTGCCCTCCAGAAGACGGGTAAAAACATCCTTATCGACGCTGCCCTGCAGCCCAAGCTGTTCAGCCCCCTGACCGGCCCAGCGTTCTCCCATGCTGCCCAGCACATAGTAATTATCCTTGTCGGTGTAATAGTTTCCGGCACTGCCTGCCGATTTAACAACGCTGAAACTCAACATCAGAAATCATCTCCCGGCTCAACATCCTCCCCGCGCTCCCGGTGCACATTAATGTTCACCTCTTCACGACGCTGCATCTGCTGCTGGATGTCCGGATGATTTTCCTGTTGCCATGCCTCATAAGCGGCCATATCCACCACTTCACCGGATTCACTGATCCCGGGTGGCAGTTGCTGTTCCATCTCTTCTTCCGGTTTCATTTTCAGCTCCTGCTCGATCCCCCCTGCCGGAACACTCACACCTGCATCTGACTTCTTATCATTGATGACAGAAGACACTGGCTGTTGTGACTGTTGTGGCTGTTGTGGCTGTTGTGGCTGTTGTGGCTGTTCAGCCTGAGTCACATCTTCTCCGGAGGCAACCTCCGGTTCGAAGAGGCTGGCCATCTGGCGACCTTCTGCTTCCCTTGCAGCAAGTACGGCACTCAGACGGTTCTCCATTTCCGGGTTGATGTCACGCGGAATAAACTCCGGAGCGACCTTCGGTCGTGCCTGATATTTCAGAGAGAGTTTTACTGCCGGATACGGTCCGGGCAGAGTGACATAGCAGGTCAGATCCGGCAGAGACTGAATGTCGGAATAACTGACCAGCGTCTGACGCTCCATATCCTTACCGGTCGATACCCCGTCACGTACCGGATCAGCACCGTAGGAATACTGCTCGCTGGCTTTCAGGTGCTCTTTCTCACCAATCTCACCGGCCGCGAACTCTGCAATCTTATGGCTCGGGGAACGGAAAAAAGCACGGGTGTTCATGACGTCAAACAGCGTGGCCGCCGCTTTCTCACCGTAGATATCTTCCAGCTGGGCATAGGACTGGATACCAAACACATAACAGCCACCGAATTTACGGGCTTCCGGCAGGATCTCCACCAGGTCCGGCAGTTTGTGTAACGTGGGTAACTCATCACAGAAAAACCACACACGACGGTTACGGTTTTCTCCCATTGCCAGCAGACCACGAATGGCAATGGACAGCCACATGGAGATCACCGGCTTCAGGGAGGCATGGGTGTCGGCGTTCGACGAAATAAACAGCCAGCCGTTTTTCTGATCTTCCCGGACACTCCGCATCCAGTCACGGATGGTGAAAGGTTCACCGTTATGCTCAATCCCCTGCAGGTAACGGATGGCTTTCACGTAGTTGGTCAGCACAGCACGGATGGAAATCGCCGTTTTCTCAATTTTCTCTTCCACCAGGTTGGCCGCCGGAGAATTACGCAGGAAGGTACGCAGTTTTTCAATTTTGATGGAAAGCAGTGTGTCCACCAGTTTGCTGTAGCTGCGGTTGGGGTCATTACGCATCAGGTACGCCGCTTCCGCAAAAATGGTACGTCCTGAACCCTGCCAGAACGGGTCCTCTTTTGTACCCATAGGGATCAGAGTATTTGCGGTATTATCAAAATCCGGCTGTGTCAGGCACTCCTTCCACAAATCCCATGCGGCACAGCGGGCATCCAGCGGATTCAGGATTTTATCGATGGAGGGATCATAGTAACTTTTAACAAATTCCCCTGAACGGTCATAAATCACCACCATATCACCGCGCTGACGGGCATAGTTAGCCAGACGACGGATAACCTCCGACTTACCGGCCCCGACCGTGCCGTGCAGACAGAAGTTCTGGATTTCGGAATCCCGGATAATCGGCAGGTCGCCAATCCGGATATCGGAGTCCTTGCCGTCTTTTTTCAGCATCCGGGCAACGTCTTTCGGATTGTCTGTCAGCTGACGACCACCTGTGACTTCATTTTCGCTCTGTTGTTTACCCTGACGCCCCAGAATCCAGGAGACAACAAAGAAGGTGATCAGGCAAATAACCAGGGCCACGACAGACGCCAGAACGAATGCGGACCATAGCTGCTCACCGCACCAGATCATATATTTATCATGCAGTACCTGGGCAGCGTTCATCCGGAAGGTTTTGCCGTAATACTGAATCTCATATACTGGCTGGGACTTGATTAAATCCCGCATGCCTTCCAGCGTGGTACACCACCAGTAAATACAGCCGTTCACAAACGTCTGCCAGCTTATTTTTACCCATAAAATCAGACCAACGAGTATCCAGAAAAAAATAAACAGGCAGTAAAGCATGATATTGGCGATCTGGCTGAACATGCGGATACGCATGGACGCAATCTGACCGCCCTGGGTCATATCCTTTGCGTTAAAACTCATGATGATATTCCGAAGAAAAAAAGTCAGTCGGACTGATTATTAATGATGAAAAGATTAATAACCGTTAAATTCCGGCTTCGCCGGCAACACTTCACGGTCGCACAAAGAATTTGCACAACCGCTCAGTGTTTTCATATTTATTTCGAAAACGCCGGGGAGAAATAAAATTTATTTTATTTCTCCCCGGGGTTGGACAACGAGCAAAGCGAGGCGTCAGTCAGGAGGCCAGCAGGACTGGCCCGGATAATTTTCTTGATGTCATTAAAGTTAATAAATAAAGATCAGCTATTTACCGTCATAAGCATCCATATTTGATCAACACCTGATGAATCTTGATCAACAGCAACTGGCTCAATTGAAAGTGACCATATTTCTTTACCATTGACAATACAGGAAAAATCATCAAAGAAATAACCTTTATTTACATACTCATCCAGTTTTTCTGTTTGAAATCTATACGCAATCTTTTGTTTTTCAAAGCTCTGATAAGAATCCCTGAATGCTTCATATGCTCCGAAATGAGCATACAATCCCATATCACGAAAGGCTTTAGCAACTTTATAGCCGGATTCAATAAAAGTATCAGAGGTGAATTTCTTAATTCGTCTCTGCCCTCCACTTATAGCACATAAATTTTCCACATTCACTGATGGTGCCGCTACTTGTTTATCAACAAACAGAGCCGGAGTATATAGGAAATACGTATCAGAACCGCCAGTACGGGTAATATAGTTATAATTCTCATTATGAATGTTATACATTACCTGGTCGGACAAAAATTCTCTTATATGTTTATTCTTATATTTATATAAAGTTCCTTCAGATACTTGTGTACTTATGCATCCCTGAATGAGGAAACAAATTGATAACATTATGCATTTTCTGATTAACACGACTGCCCCCTTTATTCCATAATAGGGATTTTATATGAGACTGGTACAGCTTTATCCAGTCTCATCCTAAATTACAATATATTAGCAATTGATTTGGCCAGCTGGTCTTCGAGAACAGGCTTCGCCTCTTCAAATTTCAGGTTAACCTTGTTCGCATTTGAGACCACACGGGTCTGATATTTATGCTGGTTACCTGTTTCAGTACTGGTCTGAATTTTCGCACCTGATGTGCCCTGACGAAGAGCGGCAACATTATCCGTTGTCACCGTTGACTTAGTACGCTCTGCAATCTGCACATCCGTGATCATGGTATAGTTCACATCTTCCACCATCGCATCTGCAGCCATACCCACCAGACCAGCAGCAAGGCCCACACCGAGTGTAGCACCGGCAGAATTGGAGTTATATCCGGTGATACCAGCACCTAACGCGGCACCAACTGCTGCGCCTTCATAACCACGGTTCAGCCATCCCTGAGACTCCCGCAGATCCATCTTATCGGCCTTCAGCACATTCGCCTGAATCCAGTAGTAGGCTTTATCCGGAGAAGTCACCACCTGATACCCTTTTGCTTTCACAGCATCAGCAATTTTGCCCTGCAGCCCACTCATGTCTTTATCAGACGTGTTTTTGATTTGCAGAAATACCGTGCGTTCGCTGGCGGGTTCAAGCCAGATGGTCTCACTCATCTGAGTCTTCACCTCAAGATTACGCTTCTTGATTGCCGTGCTCATCGCACCACACCCTGAAAGGGCCAGAGTGGAACTGACCAGTGCAACCATCATCAATTTTTTCATTTTCATCAATGTTCCTTCATATTGAATAAAACGTCATAATATACAAATTAAGATTCACTCACCATATCGTTTTGAACTATAACCATATGAATTACCACCGATATCCACACCAATACCTGACATAGGTAACCCTGTTGCAGGATTAGTACGATGAAAATCCATATTATCAAAATCCAGATGCAAATCTTCATTAGTTTGTTCATTTACCTGAGATTGCATCCATTCTCTTACACTTACACAACCACTAACTCGCCTTAATTCGTATAGTGTACCAATGATAAAAACCATCAGGCTTAATAATGGAGAGAGTAAGGAAGATACTGGCATCGTTATATACCAAACGCCTTTACTAAACTTAAACTCATCCGACACATTCCGTTTTTTTCGTATTTGAGAGAACAACCATATAAACAGTCCCTGCCATAGTACTATGAAGAACAGCATAAAAATTGTTTCGGCATTCCCCCAACCAGCCAGATAACAGGCGATAAACTGTATCACCGTTACCAAAGCAATATGGGTTAAACATCTCATTATCATCTCCCAAACACAGCATTATTGCTTATACTTATCCTGATATTCCTTTGCCCTTTTCATAAGTTCCTGTGGACTGTTAGCCCCGGGCATTCTTTCCTGAGCCGACTTTTCTTCATTATATTTATTATTCTGAGATAATGCCTCTGTTTTATGGTGATTCTGCAGTTCAGAATACTGTCCTCTTACAATATTTTCCTCGCCACGTATGCTGTTCTGAGTATCACCTATATTCCCTTTATATTCTGTGACCATATTATCAACCTGATGTTTTACATCATTACGGATATTACTGTCCTGCGTTCTTTGCTCAATAATGGCCTGATGTCCCTGATGGTCAGCAAGAATATCCTGACTGCCACCACCCGAAGGTACGCTCTCCATTCCTTTACCAATATCGCCACGGGATTCCCGCCAGGCATTATCAACACTAGGCTGTACCTGTTCCTGCACAAAAGACCAGGCCATCGCCCGACGACGTTCTGCAATCTCCGGTGAACTGGTGTTTGTCAGAATAGCTTCTGCATCCTGTGGCGCGTGTTTCATTACATACTGTGCAAACTGTTGCGACAAGTCTTCACTCATCTGCCCACTCATGCTTTCAGTACGGGATGCCATTTCAGCATATTCATGGCTGCGGGTCATATTCGTCGTGTACTGGTCGTAACTCTGCTTCGCTGAATTCAGGGCTGCAGACAACTGATCCACACGGGAATCAGCATTATTATCAGTATGGCTGCCGGACTCACTGACCTTGCGACTGGTAAAGTAATCGCTGGCCTCTTTAAAGTCTTGTGTAGCTCTGGCATCGATATCATGACGAGCATTATGGCTCGACTGAGTATTACTACTTGCCGTATGCGCATCATTATCTTCCCAATCAATACCAGCGCGACCACCACCTTTAACACCTAAGCCGCCACCAACACCAAGAATTTTAGGTTTAACCCCCCATTCAGCATGAGCATCTCCATACATCCCGGCAGAAACTCTCGTACTTCTGGATGCCAGCTCCTGAGTCGCCTGCTCATTACTGATATTATGCGCCTTCGCATAGCTTTCCACTGCACTGCGCATACGGCTGGCCATCATGGAGTCCTGTGCGCTCATCGTACTGTCAGCACCACCTGTGACAGAATCACTGCTCCCCCGGTTAGAACCAAACTGACTGAGCGAGTTCCAGGCACTGGCAATACTGCTGCTGAAACCATGCAGGGCACTTTCTGCTCTGTTCGACGCCTCCCGGGCCATTTCCTGTTGTGCCGCTGCAATCTGACGCGTTGCATTGATACCAACCGGTAACCGGGACATCGCTCCGCTTGCATCCATCACCATATTACCGTCACGGGTCTGTGTGGCAGTTGCGCCACTGCCGGTCTGGTACATCATCTGACCAAACGACGTGGTGCTGTTGGTGTTCCAGCTGAAGCCGTTCACGTTTTCCGTCTGCATGTTGCCGTAGGAGTAATTACCGTCAACCACACTGCCAGCTGCACTGGCCGTCGGACTGATAGAGGAAGAGGCGAAGTGGCTGTACACGCTGGAAAAACCTGCGCCAAGGCCTTTTACCATCATCCATGACAACGGGGGGATCATGGCTGAAAGATACCCGGCAGTAGAGGCCAGGTCAGAGTATTTCAGCTGTATCTGAGAGAGTTCAGACAGCACGACCGGCGCACCATTCATCTTCGCATAGAATGTCATGGCACTGTTCAGAATGGCATACAACAACGGCCAGGTCTGCAGCCACATCAGGGCAAACACATAGCCTTTCAGGACGGACAGTGTCAGTTTGTTGAAGACAGCTGCCAGTACCAGAAGCGGGAAAATACCAATGGCAATTCCCGTCAGGATAGTCTGTACCATTGGCAGGTTTCGCATTGTCACATGACCGATAGAGACATGCGCCAGACGTTGCTTCTCCATCGATGACGTGGTGGCCAGATTCACCAGGCTGGCGGTGTCACCATTACGGGCGGCATTACTGGTGATACCCTCTTTCAGGGCATTCATGGTGACGTTCTGGCGCATAATCTGGCTGGCAGACTGACTGGAGCCGTAGAAATAACTGTAACTGTCACTGACCAGTTGTCTGAATAACAGGTCCGGGTCCGGTCTGCCGCCAAATATCTGCTGCACATAATAATGCCAGGTCTTGCCTCCCGTCTTTGTATCGAGATTCAGCCTGTCTTTCAGCGTGACCGACGCATCCTTACAGGTTATGAAATTATTATTGTTGTCATAAACGCCCCGTAGCGGGCTGGGTCGGGAAAAAATCAGCGTGTAGGGGTCAGCGGAGGCCATCAGATCTTCCAGCGTGTATTTATGATTCAGGTAAATATCACCCTGCACGCAGTTCTGGACGTAGTCCTGGAACAGATTGATGATTTCCGGATTCCGGGACAGGAAATCGGTGCTTTTCACAATCAGATTCGCCCCGAACAGCATGCCTGTCTTGCTGTAGGTGACGCTGTCCGGTTGGGTGAATATCATCTCGTAGCTGACCACCATTGCATGCCCGATACGTGTCGTCAGTGAAAGTGGCATCGCCAGACCGACCGGCACATTATCCACCCGATGGACTTTGACCAGGTCACTGTTATCAATAATCTGCACCGATGTACGGACATTAACCAGCAGGCTGATAAGCACAAACACGGCCACCCAGCCCAGCAAATCCATCACGTTGTGCCGCTGTACCCACATCACGGCCACCGCGAGAACAGACAATGTGAGCGCAATTTTTTCGATGGAATCCCAGGTCCGCGTACTCATAAATGCCGCAATGGCGTTCAGGTTATTCCGCAACCACTCACCACCGGCAATCACATAAACTTCATTCACAGTGAATTCCCTCCGAAGTGATAGTTGTTCTGGTAACGGCTGAGCATACGGGCGGAAAGCTGCTGGCGCATGTAGCTCATCTGACGTTCGACAACCAGCAGCGCATCCTGCTGGACCTGTACCTGGCTCTGGAAAATGGCAATCTGTTGCTGTGCCTGATTCAGATTCTCCAGAACATTGTCCATCACAGCCTGCGGATAGTTCCCGGTGGCAATCATGGCCCGGGCCTGCTGAAGCAGTTCCTGAACGTACTGGAGCATGATGTCGTAGCCGATATAGTCCGTCAGCTGGTAAACGACGCTGCTGGACACACCCAACATCTGCGGGTCAATCAGATATTTAAAAACGGGAATGGTGGTGCTGGAAATAAACCCCTGTTCCCGGGCGTCAAGCGGAGTGTCACTCACTGCTTTATTCTGAATACTGGTCAGCAGTTTTGTAATCTGCGATTTCAGGGCTTTATCCCGGGCGATGGTCACATTTGCATCCGCCACCACCTTCAGACACTTGTCCGAATCGTTGCAGTGGTAAATTTTTGCCGTTCCCCCCTCCATAATCGCCCGGAGGATATCGCGGTCAGTGGTACGCGCCGGCAGGGGGGTAATCTCGCTGTCTTCCCCAAAAATCAGCGTACCGGTGAGCGTCATGATAAATTCTTTCAACTCTTTGTTGCCGTCAAACATTCTGTTTTTTTTCAGCGCCTCCCATATGATATTCTGGTTTTTCAGCACCCGCTCCTTGTCCTTGTCGCTGGCTTTGTCACGAACAGATGAGGACTGCCCTCCGACCGTGCACCCCTGACGAGATGCGGCCCAGTCGGCGAAGATATTGCTTTCACTGCCAATGTCCTGACAAACTTTCTGCTGAGATTCCTGCGTCTGAGGGAACAGCCCCCCCACAAGCCCCTGTGCCACCTGACAGGAACTGAGGTTCATACTGTTAATGTCACTTGCCATTTTCTGCAGGAAGTCTTTTGCGGTTTTTATTTCCGGCACCGTTGTCTGCAGGGCAAGGTCAAAAAAGTAACCGGCAGCATTGCTCATAATCTGCTTAACAAAACGCTGCAACTGATCGCCATTAATAAAACTGAACGAGCCGAGATAGGCGTCGATGCCGCCACATCCGGCATTGATATCCGGCAGCGTCATGGAAATCAGCTGGATATTTTTGACCTGGGTGCGGGCATACAGGGAGCCACCATAGGCATACCCGGCGGCCTGCCCCTGCCAGACGCCCGGCTGTGTGGTATTGGAGGCGAAGCCCAGCTTGTTAAAGAACTGATTCATATCGCTGTTCACATCCGCTGACGCTGCGGGTGTGACCGTCAGTAAAGCGGCACAAAGAACCAGAAGAGGTTTAATGCGAAGCATTATTGCTGCCCTCCCTTAATGTGTTCTCCCGGCGCATACGGCGTTTCAGCAGGAATATCCGGACACCCCCAAATATTATTTCGCACAACGGCGACAGAGAAGCCGCAGCAAGAAAACCAGCTGCAAGCGCATATAACATAATCGGAATGACATACATCAGGATGTTCCACATATAACGAAAATTATTTAATTCCGGGTCAGCTTTCCACGAATCAATACCGGCACTGAAAAAATCATGCATAACGTTCCTTACAATCAATCCGGCAGCAAAGAAAACCACAAAAAGCCAGAAGTATTTTTTTGCATTATCACAACCACGTTCAATCTCCCTTTCAATTTGTTTGATTCCCGGTTCTGTATCATTTATTTTTTCTTTCATCATAAGTTCCCTCTGATATTTCTGATGATTCATGCAGACAGGTCATGCGGCTGTAATATATTTCAGACACCGAAATCCATCCCACAATTGCCCCCACAAAAAACACAACAGAAACAGAAAAGGTAAGACACAGCGAAACGACAATTTCCACAGGGCTGGCGGGATAAAAAAGCCCCTGACGGATAAAGGGGATATTCAGGCTGACGATTATTCCCGTCGCGATGCCGGATATTCCGGCAATGAGTAACACCACCTGCTTATTTCGCACCTTTTTCCTCTCCGTATATCTGCAGAACGGTATCCATCCGCGCCATAAAACTGGCGGCATCCGTTGCCCCCTGCAAAAGCGGTAATGCCTCAAGTGTGTTGACGTTGACCAGGAAGGTGGTCGGTGTGGCCACCGGGATATTCGGGAAGAAGGTCTGCATCACGTCCGGTGGCACCGGTAATGCTTCCGGAAAGGCAGTATCCCCCTGACCATCCAGGGTGTAGGGAAAAACGGAAAAGCCGTACTGCTGTGCCAGCTGCTTCAGTACCGGGTCAAACTGGTGACAGTAAGGGCAACGCCCCTGCATAAACAGCACCACCTTCCAGTCGGCCAGGTTAACCTGCCTGCCGTTGCTGAGGCGGAACCAGCGGGGAGCCGGCTTTTCTGTTCTGGCTGATGTGTCTGCTGCCGGTTGTGCAGGCTGCACGGCCATACCCTGCGGATTCCAGAGTCGTTCAATTTCATCCCGGGTGGAGGCCTGCACACCTGTGGCCATCATCAACAAAATGACCGGCAGTAATTTAGTGAGAGACATGTCCGCCCTCCTGCTGCCCTTCCATCATGGCCTGTTGCCTGGCTTCCAGTGCCTCACGCTCTTCCAGGCTGACACGTGCAATCCATGCATCCAGCACCTGGTATGCGCCGAACAGCACAAGGATGGCCGCAATCAACTCCGCCAGAAAAAAAGCCATCCAGGGTTTGCTGTAAACAAGACGGGCGACGATATGAAACCAGACACCCAGGGAAAATACCCACATACCCGTAATATCAAGCCGGGGTAAAGAGAATCTGCATTTACTTATCATGTTAAACTCCGGTTATTATTTACATGAGAATATTCATGTCTGTAATATTCGCGTTTGTGTGATATTAATCAGATCAACCTCATTATTTTGTATGGTTTTTATTACCGTTTTATATGACTTAGCCTGTCATAAGCCCCTTATAAAAAACCACATCACTCCGGACCATGCCGATGACAACATAATACAGATAAATATTCTTCTGAACCTGTCGAAGCTCGTAACGTTCGGTAATGAACCAATAACCATTGGAACAACCATTGCTGCGCCCTGATTCATAATTGCACCACACAGAAACCAGAGACTGGCGGTAAGCACATATAAACACGCGATATTAATAACAAGGAAAACCAGTGAGCTCAGGAGAAACATTTTCCTGTCATTACGCTCAGAAAAGAAATAACCGGCAATAATGACAAATATTAACAGAACAACACCTGTAAACATTTTCAAATAATCTTCACTCATAAATCAAATCCGCGATTAAAAATTTGGTTTAAAATCTTCAGAAACGTTCAGGAATTGTTTTGCCAGGTCGTCCTGCGAAATAAAGCCGTATGATAACGGGCGAACACTGCCCTGTTTCGGGTCAACCAGCATCATGGCCGGGAAATATTTCACGCCGAGGCGCTGCGCCTGCCCCTGGTCAGTCCGGGAATCCGGCAACAGCGGATTAATCACGCCATCCACGGAAACGGGAATAACACTCAGACCATACGTATCCCGGAAGCCATTAATGACCTGCGCCAGCTGCCCGTCGATGGGGTCCTGCCCCCGGTAAAAAAACATGATGCCGTAGTGTTCAGCCAGTTTCGCAATGGCCTGTCGCTGCTGCGCCTGGTCTGCCGCCAGCTGGTTCCGTACCGTGCCGTTGTAATGGCTGTACTGCAGGTTATAGTCCAGTTCGGGATGTGCCAGCATGGCCTTTTTAGCACTCATGGTGAAAAGCCCGGCCTGCTGAGTCCAGTAATTCTGCAGCCGGAAATATTTCACAAAATTATCCACGCCGGGATACAGAATGGCTTCGTACAGCGCCCGCTTTGTTGCCGTCTGCAGCGCGGCCAGTTTCTGCATAATATCCGGCTCCTGACGGGGGGCTGCAGGTACAGGTTTATTTTCTTTTTCCTTCGGATTTATTTTCTCGTTATACCACTGCCAGCCTGCATCTTTCCCTGACGCCGGAAAAATAAAGCAGCAGAGTAACAGTGGCAGTAATGCTTTATTCATCTTCATTCCTTTCATCATTTTTTCTTTCATCGGTTTTCTGCAGGTCAGTCAGGGCAGAAAAACAAAAATACAGAATAAACAGGAGCACACCGGAGTAAAGGATAACGAAAGCAGCGGCAAGCATCCCGTCTGCCGTGGTTTCTTTTACCGTATCCCACGACCAGATAATTACCGGGGAAATGACAATCGCTGTAATCAAAAGCCGGATAAGAAAATCAATAAAACGGTTCGACGTGAATATGACTTTCATCATTTCCCCCGGTTATTTTCCATACCTTACTGTCCTGCCTGTTTCAGCTGGTCAGCAATCTGCTCTTTCACTTTCTGCGTCAGAACGCCACTGTCCGGGATTTTCTGGTTATTCATCAGGTCTTCGTAGAAGTTAGTGAAATCCAGTCTGTCGAACTGAATTTTCTGCAGCTCATCAACCGTAATTCCCCGACAGTCAGGATGCTTCGCACTGCCAAAACTGATACGCAGCTGACCGTTGCGCCCCTGCTGCTGGACTATCTGCGCCAGCTTCGAATCAAACTGACAGTAGCTGCGTTTTTTCTCCAGACAGACACCCAGCACTTTCTTCGAACAGAACTCCCCGACGCTGACGGTCAGTTTGTTTGATTTTGCTTTAGCCAGGGCTTTTTCATCACTGCTGCATTTGGCCAGCCCGATATCCTGTCCCCAGCCGCTGTCCTTACAGCAGTTGCTGTATCCGGCTGCAGCCTTCTTACAAAATTTCGCCTGACCGGTGAAAGCACGGACATCCACCCCGTTCAGCGCCGCAACATCCTTACCTGCAGCGGCCAGTGCTGCCAGCTGAGAAACAGCTTCGGCAAAATCATTACTCTTCCCGCTCTGAGCCTTATCGCATTCGCCATCGAGGCAGAAGACGTCTCCCCCACAGAGCATCACTTTCCCGGATGTTTTTGACTCACAGGAGTACGTGGCATATTCATGCAGACAGGCACCTTCTTCGGAGTAAAAGGCGCACTGGTGTGACACCAGGGTACAGGCCGGATTGTCGGTGTAGGTCTGACAGGTTCCCTTGTCTGCTGACTGTGTGACATACGTGTCCCGGTATGCCCAGCAGCTCTGGTACATGCTGTATGACTGACCGTCTTTCACCAGCGTCCTGTTCCCGCCAGCCTCCGTACATTCTGTTTTTGTCAGTTTCCCCAGCTCCTTGCTGAACGGGCAGCTTTCAGACCAGACAACATACGGGGTGTACGAGGCTTTTTTTACCCTGACAACCAGACGCAGCTTCATTGCCGTATGACGTCTGAATTTTGTATTCCCGACCCGGACGGGGTGAGATGACGTAAAAGCAACACCGGCAGTCAGTGTTTTCTGTACTGGTGTAAATGAGGCATCAGCTGAGTATTTGGCATTCCAGCTCAGTGGGGTTCCCAGTACTGTAATTGTCATAGGTACACTCTTCTGCAGGTAAACACGACTCCAGCTGTAATGTGCATCGACAATTTCGCCGGTAACGGGAGAGGTAATGGAGACAACATACTGACCATTCACTTCACGTGCAGGTAGCTGACTCATTTCATACTCCAGCGTCCGGGTTTCCCATGTGGTGCTCCCCTGCAGCTCCATACGGGCAGTTCGTGTGCAGTACTGCTCCACCTGTAAATCCCGCTCACAGGTGTAATTCGTGTATTCACTCCGGCTAATCTCCTGCGCACTGCACTGCTGCCCGGTGTTTCCCACAATGCTGTCAGCCCGGTTCACCACATCCCTGCCGGTCTGGATAAACGGCGCATCCGGTGAAAGAATGTCTTTCGGCTTGTTCATGAATGACTCTGTGATGGTTTTTCCGGTTTCACCGGTCGCCCATTCCGTGGTGCCGTCATTTTTCAGGCCGCCATCCCCGCCGGCAGTCACGCCACCGTAATATTTTGTCTCGTCCGGATTCGCGTTATAGCCGGGGATACTCTCCTGTGGCTTAAAGCCCTGAATACTGCCTGTACCCTGCCCCTGAATCTGACGGGCAAAATCAGAACCCGCCCGGTAATCACTGTTGCTGTCAGCCTGTGCCACACTGACTGCCAGCCCCAGCAGCAATGGCAGAAGACGTTTCATACCTCACTCTCCCTCTGATATTGCTCAAACCAGAACACGACTGGTTTGTTCACCACCTGAATCAACCCGAACCGTTCTGCGGTCCTGAAATTCACGCTGCTTCTGCGCCCCCGTTCAACCTGCAGGGACACCTGCGTTCTGAACATCTCCAGCGAATATGTTGTTTTCAGCAGGTTGCACGGCGCACAGGCCGGGACGAGGTTTTCCGGACAGTCGGCCTCCGGTCTGAAAACATCACCGGTGGATATCAGCCTGAAAATGCGCTTTTCTGCAGCCTTCATGCACTGCTCTGACTTGCGGAGCACCGCCTGAACATGGTCGGCATGCCAGCCTTTTTCCGGCAGTTCACAGCCGCAGTACGCACAACGACCGCCGAATTTCATACGCAGTTTTTCCCGCTGCTTCTTTGTCAGCGCCATCAATGCCTCCTTACGGGAACAGATTTACGGATTCAGTAAGCGGACCAGCGTCCTGAAGTCTGCACGCAGTGAGCGGCGACAGTACCGGTGATACCAGTGATGAGGGCCTTCAGGCTGAAGCCGGAAACAGAGCTGAAGGTCACTGTTAAAAGAAGCCCCGACGGACCAGCCCCACAGCAACCGGGGCATCATGGACTCCGCATCCTGCCGCAGTCGCTGCTCAAGAAGAGCCGCCTTTTTTACCGGACAGACAAAGGCAATATAAGGCGGCAGTTTCGTAACAGGGAAACCATGCTCCTGACAGGACGCATATGTACGAAATCCGTGAACGTTCATCGCGGCCACCAGTGCACGGATGTCCGGGTCAATCCGGTAATAGCCTGCAGGTAAACTCATTGCGACTTATCCCCGGTGCCGTCCAGCAGTCCCTGAGCCACCTGCCGGCAGTCTCCTGTGGCGGCCACTTTCTCCAGCGCCTGCCTGACGCGCAGATTTCCCCGGATGATGTCGTGCCCCTGGCTGCAGAACACCACCAGGGCCGGAACGCTGCGAATGCCGTACTGTGAAAACAGCGTCGGGTCGATCTGAACACCATCAGTTGCGCCGTCTTTCACCAGGGACAACACGGCGTCAGCCGTGGCCTTCAGGTCGTTGTTCACCATGCCCCGCAGCGTGGCGGGAATACCGTAGTGCCGGGTTTCACCCAGCATCCTTTTCAGCCCCTCTTCGGGTATGGAAAACGATACAAAATACAGGGCACCCTGCCGGGGTTTCCCGTCCTGCGAAGCCTGCTGTTTACGAACCAGCTCATCCAGAAAATGGTTATCTGAACGCTGAAGGGGGTTTTCCAGCACCTGTTTCTCCGCCCAGGCTTTCAGCTGATGGTCAGGTTTCTCTCGCAGTTGTCTGCTTAAATTTTCCTGCTGCTTCAGGAACTGGCGGTTTTCAGTTGTGTTCACATTTTCTGAAGCATGAACAGCAAGATGCATCCCTGCTGTCAGAGCAAAAAGTGCAAATATTTTCCGGTTCATGATATTTCTCACTTTCTGCTATTTACAGGCATGAACTCATCAGAAAAAAGATAATTGAGAAAAACAGCCATAAACACACATGTAAATGTCACCTTCAGATATAATCTGACAAGTGTCACTTGTTCTGATATATCTGCCTTCTTCCATTCATGAATAATTTCAGCGAGAAAACTGTCAGGTGCAAAATAAAATAATATAACGGGCACCATTACAAGACCAAAAGGAAATAAATTTAATGTTCTGCTTATCAGCCTGAGCAGCACAGCACCTATTTTCCTGAGGTGCTGAATATATTTACTGTCCATTGTTGCCATTTTCATTTCCTCTTATTCATTAAAATGATTTACAGGAATACACAGTTACGTTTACGCCACATCAGGTAGCCGAAGTTTTTCTTTGTGTTGGGCGGATTTTTTCCCGTCTCCCAGCGCATCACACTGCGCCCGAACGGATGGCACTGTCCGCTGTCCGGATACATATTCACCATCTGATAACGCCAGCGTTCTTTGGGCAGGATTGGGGACGGATATTCATTACAGACGGCGTTATTTTTCCCGATGGTTTCCATAATCATGCCCTGACGGTGCAGCTTGAATGCCATGCGTTCACTGACCAGCAGGGAGGACTGCAACGGACTGGACTCATTACTCACCCAGCCATTGAACGGGTACATACTGCCCTGCGAACCGGCACACCAGAACAGAACATCGAGAGGCATATTAAAGGCACTGGCAATGGCATCTGCTGCGCAGGCCCCCTGTGCTATCGGATTGGCAAAAATGACGGCTTCCGGGTTGAGAATGGTGGTCAGGCTGCTGTCCGTCCAGGTGGGGTCGATTTCAGAAAGATAAGCGATATCCAGGTCACCACCTTCCAGACAGCCCAGCGATGTGATGATGTTCAGCCAGTACGTCAGCGGGTATTTGTACCAGTGAACGTGATAGAACGCCCCGTTCACCTGCTTCTCATCCTTTTTCGCCGTTCCCTGTGCCGTTTTACCAAAAGCCGGCAGGCTGAAGCCCAGGTTCACCATGCATCCCGGTGACCGGGTGACGTCCGTCAGCGCCATCGGCTCCCAGTAACCAATGGCCAGCCCGATACGCCTGAACAGCGGCGGCGGTGCCGGACAAATCTGAATAGGCATCGACGGGTTCGCCGTGTCGGGGACCTTACCCTGGCTGACTTTGATACTGCCCAGCGAGAGCGGGAAAATACAGCTCCAGCAGATATCCGTGATCGGGTTTACAAAACGCCCCTCACAGGCAGAATCCGCAGACGCCGCAGGGACATGACCGGCGAGAAGGAATAACATCAGCAGCCACAGTCTTCGCTTCATTTTCTGCCCTCCTCTGCCGGAATAAATTCCACCTTCAGGAAGCGATCGCCGGGAACGGCGCTCACCCGTGCCGGGACCTGATCAATGCCGAGGCGCTGGCAGAGCACACCGTTCTGGTCAAAGTAAATACGGCTGTCCAGCGCTTTCTGCATCTCCGGGATACTGCCCTGCACGAGGATAATTTTGCTCTCCAGTGTGGGCGGCGTCTGGCGTTTCATCCAGGCCACCTGCGCCGGATCATCGCCATTGATGAAATACAGCGTCTGGTTAAAAGGAACATACTGCAGCGGATTCATCACTTCACCCTGACGGGCAAACACCCGCCCTTCGTTATCCCGGATATCCGCAGCCAGTCTGACGGACGGGTCAAACAACCGGCTGCTGTATTTCTCCGTGCGTCCGATACCGGGCACGGCAGGGGGTCGCAGACTGTTACGGATCACCCGCTCCTTAAAGGCATCCATTTTCCGGCCCATCTCACCGGACTGCTCCAGTGCCGTCAGGCGCTGCATGATCACCGTCAGCATGTCCGGCTCCTTTACCGGCCACAGATCGCCCCAGGTGCCAAGATCGGCGGCGGCCACACTCTGCCCCCATATCAGCAGGGCAATCAGCCCCCGGCATCTCATGGTTCCGCTCTCATTCGCCGGGCAATATCCTGCTGGATTTCCCGGGTGATATCCGGAGCCCCCTGTACCACGGCAGGCGACACCAGAATGACCGCGTGGTGTTTCTGCTGCCACGCCTGCAGGCTGGCTTCCAGTGCCGTGTTAAAACGCGCTGAAAGGGCTTTTGACTGTGCTTCTGACAGTTGTTTCTGACTGGCGCTGTCAAAAAATGCATCCACAGTCTGTTTCATGTTGAAGGCGGCAGTCACCGGTGCGTTCAGTCTGACAATGCCGTAACTGACGGCTGCGTTCAGTAACACCATTGCCAGGCATCCCGGCACCGTCCACCACCAGTGGCTGCGTCGGGGGGCTGTAACATCAGTCGTTTTTTGCGTTGTGGTCATGCAACACTCCTGTATTTCTCATGTTCTTCCAGCCAGGCTTCCAGCGAAGCCATCTCCGGCCCTGACTTCTTCCACGCCAGCTGCCACACCGCCTCATGAATACTCAGCCCCTCTTTACGTTTCTGCTGCACAAACTCAAAATCCGGGCCGTCAGAGCTGTACATGGCGCGGCTTAACGGGTCCACAAACAGGCGGTGCCAGGAGGAATGGTTTTCCACCTGCAGCAGGAAGGAACTGAACCACTGGTCTCTGGCCGCACCAAACTTACCAATCATGTCGCGCTGCAGTGGCTGGAACTGGTCCGGATACAGCTGGTTGTATTTTGCGAACTCCTTCGCACTCTGTTTGAGGATAATTTTGTAGGAGGAGTTACCCCATGCCGCACGGGCCGCACTGGAGGCCTTGTCAGAGTCAAAGTCGACGATGTTCTGTGTGATGGTGATATAAGCACCGGTATGACGACGGGCGGTACGGTAACCTTTCTCAATAAACTCACCGACCTTGTGATTTTTGAAGTCCAGCAGACGCCAGCCTTCATCAATGACGTTCAGTTTCTTGAGGTTACGCGGCGTGCGGTACATCCTGTTCTCGATGTAGATAATCAGGGAGAACATCACCGCAACCAGCAGTGACGGACGGTCTTCCAGTCCGCCCAGCTCCAGCACCACCATTTTTGCGTCATCCCGCAGGGACGGCTCATCAGAGTTAAAATACTGACCGTAAGTGCCGTTGGCAGTGTACTGGTCAAGCAGCACAATCATTTCGTCCAGACGGCTGCGGATAGTCGGTGACCCGGCATACTGCTCGCTGTCACTGGCGTTTTTCAGGAAATCCACCACGTCATCAATACGTGCCCTGTTCTCTTTGGCCAGCCAGGAGGCCCTGACCGCCTGCAGCAGCAGACCTTCATGCACTTCATCCAGGTTACCGTTGGGGCTGGCCATCACTGACAACTGGTCACGGACACGCTCCGCTGACTGGTCGATATCGGTGATGTTCGCAAACGGGTTAAAACGCAGGGTTTCACCGTCCAGATATACGCCACCCATGTTCTCACACAGGGACTTGTAGCCATCCCCCATGTCGAACACCACGGCAAAGCCCCCGGAGTCCAGCACGCTGCGGATAAGTGGCTGTATCAGCCCGGTTTTACCGGCCCCGGAGGTGCCACAGACCGCCATGTTGTAGTTGGTGTTATTCATTCCCCGGAAGAAAATATCGATAAACGCCAGCTGGTTACGGTAGGTGGGTGCCAGCAGACCTGCCGGTGTCAGGGGGTTATCCGCCACTAACGGCATCAGGTTGGCAACATTAAAGCTCTCTGCGCGCTGAACCACTCCGGCCTCTTTCAGCTGTTTAAACAACCCTTTCCCGGCCATAAAGGGCAGACAGGTCAGGAAATTGCGCATGTGGTTAAAGCGCGGTGAAATCAGCTCAAAACCGTTTTTACGGAAGCTGTTCAGGATGTCCTGCTCCACTTCCAGCGCCGTTTCATTGTTGTCCTTGCAGAATGCTGTGATGTTGAGGAAGTAGGACACGACAGAAGACTGACCGGAGCCCAGCCGCTGACGCAGTTCCCCCCACTCCTTCGCCTCTTTCTCCACGGACGGAAACCATTTGGCATAGGAGGTCTTCGACTTTTTCTCCAGGTCCATGTACTTCAGGTTGGCTTCGCTGTGGGTTTTCACCTGGTCTTCCACTACCAGAGTCAGCGTCAGGATGAACGGACAGGAGATGGACAGTTCCGGATTAAGCAGGTTGCTGTAGTTGTCGGCCATGTTCCACAGGAAGGCGATTTCCGGGTTACGGGCCAGATGGAAATTCAGGATGCGGGCCGTGCTGTTCCTGCCGTTCTCACGCAGGCCCAGCGTCAGGTAATCAGCCCGGGCATTCAGGTCAAAACTGTCCTCCACACACTGATAATTCAGATCAGAATACGGATCCAGCTGACGTCTTTTCGGGTACAGGGAGTCCGGGTTATGATTAATCATCTCCCCGACAATATCGATAAAGGCCTGTGCATCCACCGTCTGTGTGGCGATACTGGCCCCCTGTAACGACGCCCGGATGATTTTCACCAGGTTTTCCATTTCCAGAATGTCAGCCCGGCTTTTTTTCTTCGAGGGAGAACAGTACGAGATAAATACCCGGTAATGGCGCAGGGTCAGGGGCAGATTCATCCCCTCCGGCAGCGGAAACTGTGTCGCTGCCGCTTTCATATAATAGGCCCGGGTAATGGCGTTAAACCGTTCAGCCTGTTCACCCGACCAGGAGAGCTCACGCAGCCCGTACTCAATCCTGTCACCAACCAGCTGACTGGACATCAGATGGATACACAACGGAATACCGCGCGGCAGTTTGGTGCGCAGCATGTGATCGAGTGCCTCCACAATGGACTTATTCGCCCCATTGATGGGAATGGCTTCCAGCATAAAGCCCATCGTGGTGTCATTCATGAACAGACCGGATTCCTGGTTGTAATCACGGTACGGCAGCAGACGGCTGAACTGCGGGAAGCTCATTTCGCCCAGAACTTCATTGGCCTTTGCGGATTCGTCAGGCAGTTTCAGTGCTGTGACGAGGGAGTTAACCGCCTGAGTGACGGCCTCAAGTGGGTTATTCACATGAATTCCTTAGTTGAAAAATAAAGCGAGAAATGCGGTAGCCATGAAGGGAATACCTGTAATTAACGCGCCATTTCCCGGCGCATATACAAAGATTTCGGTTTTCTGAATATCAACTCATGTTCATCCGGAATTAAATCAATATGTTCTGCGACTGACTTATGCATAATGTTTTCTCTGCTTTTCCTGATACGCCTGACATTCAACGCACAACGTCACACCGGGAAATATTTTCCGCCGGGCTTCCGGAATAGGATTTCCGCATGCTTCACAGAGATAAACAGGAATACCATGAACATTTATTTTCTGGCGTATCCGGTTTATTCCTGTCATGGTCAGTTGTTCTGTCACTGAATATGCTTCATCGGCTTCATCACTCACGGAATATTCCTCCCGACATGTTCTGACACGCTACCGCCCATCCCTTTTCACGCACAGGGCACTCGTTTTACAGGCAGATTTTGAATACAGAAAGCCCGCCGGCATTGCCGGCTGATATACAACTTCAGGGCCAGTTAATTAATACGTGGTTTTCCCCACGCAGACGGTTTAATAACAAAAAACACACTGGATGGCTGATGATAAACATCCTGATTATCAATATAAGGCGCTATCCATAATGCAGCCGTCTGCTCACCCGTTCTTAGCGGGCGGGGAGGTGTTACCGGCGCAACTGAACTGACCGGAACAATCGTTTTCACTTCCCGGGCAGCCGTAAACAACGGACGTGGTGCCAGCAGTTTCTGCTCCGGAAGTGCCGTCACCGCAGGTCTGCTGTCGGACGGAGTGGTCGCGGTGACGGTCTGCACCGGCATTGTCCGGAAGTTCCCTTCAGCCAGGCGCGGCAGTGATGCCGCAACCGGCTTTGCTTCTGAGGACTGCTCCAGTTTTTTGGCCTTCTCATTGGCCTGCTCCATCGTCATACAGGTATCGGATGTGGTGGCGTTACACTCAAATTCCGTACTGGTTCCGGCACAGCCGGAAAGTAATAACGTCCCCAGCAGAGGAATAAATAAAGAAATCTGTTTCATTACCCTTCTCCTTTTTTATTACTCTCCACAACAGCAGAAATTAACTCTACTGTCAGATTTGTTTTTCCTGCACAGGGTTGTCCGGAGACTACTGTATTTCCCGGAGAAGAAAATAAACTCATCGACATACCCTTCTTCATCACACCGACAGCTGCCATATTAAAATTGTGCGACAATGATTCAGAACCGAATTCCTTCAGTGCAGGAAGTGCGATTCTTGTGGTGCAGTTACTGAGAACAGCATGCATAAAATCATCTGATACGCTTTTATCCGGTACAGAGCGTGCAGTAATAATATTAATATTACGCATGTTCATTTTTATCTCCGTTGTTTCTGTTTGCCCTGTCATCAGGGAAATAAACATGGCATTTCCTGATTTTTTCCGACAGAGAAGTATCTTCCGTATAAACTTCCTTCAGATGTTCATCTGCGATTCCCACCCGGACACATTTCATTTTTCCGGTCCACATCGGATATTTCCCGGTGCCTGCCGCAAACGACATATACATAAGTGCCAGCGTTGCCCAGAATGCGGTGACCAGTTGCATCAGTGACCGGTCAGTCTCCCTGACATAATCTGCAGCATCAGCCGCGCGGTAATGGCAGATATCCTGTATTTCTGATCTGCCTGAAGAATCAGAGGAAGAAAACCAGCATTCACTGACCGGGAACTGTCCGGCAGGTGCTGTTTGTCTTACGAAGTTAATCTCCTTAACCAGTAATTTCCCCGGCGTGGTGTTGTCCTTCCATAAAACAAACAGAGCCATCAGGGCCATTGTGGCCAGCGGCCAGATAACCACAAACCTGACGACCCACAGCAGCCAGCGAACGACAAACGCCACACGGAATGTCAGTGCATCACCCGCCATTTCCGCCCTCCTTGCCGGCATCCCCGCCCTGCGGGTTCTTGTCTCCGGACATAAACTGCTGCGGATTCAGATTGCCCAGCTGCTTCAGCATCTGGTCGGTGTTAAAACCGTTCAGGTGGCTTTCTGCCGAGGGAGGATTCGGCACAGGGCTTTCCGGGTTACCCTCTTCCGCTGTACTCTGTGACTGCTCCAGCGCCATTTCCTCCACGGTTTTCAGCTGGAAGCCGTCCTGGAACACCACTGTCACTTCGTTGCCCGCACCAATCGGTATCACCGGGTGATACTGTTCGGCACGTTTGATGTAGTAGTCACTGAGCGTCTGTGCGGCTTTCGATGCGCCGCCACCGATACCCATTTTAAGGACATCGCCGGCCCCGTAAGCGGCTGTGGCACCCAGCCCGACAGCCGGCTGGGAGGCGCGCTCCATTCCCTGACCGATACCGTCAACAAATCCCGCGCCCCATGCCCAGCCGAGGATTTTGCCGTTACGCATCACCACTTCGCCCTTGATACCGTTTTTACCCCGGAAGCTGACATGCCCCTTAATCGGCATATCAATGGTTTTGCCATTCTTCAGGCAGCTGATATTACGGGTGCGAACAATAGCACGTTCACTGGAGACATCCCCCCAGGCTTCCAGCCCCACAAAACATTCCGTTGCGTCATACGTCTTGCTGTTCGGCATTTCCACCAGACCGGTGATACGCAGCTGCATCGGCACCGTGGATTCATTACCGGTGACTGAGGCATTGGCATCCGCCCCTTCAATCAGCATGGCTTTCGCAAAACTTCCTGACGGAATGTACGGCAGCGATGGTCCCTGTTTTCCCTCATTACGGGTAAACACCTTACGCTGTATCCGGTTAGGCACCGGCACAGACTGGTACGTCACCTGTGGTGGTGGCGTGACACCATTCCCGGGAGAAAACGCCGTCGGCGGTGGAACAGCAACGCTGCCCTGCGGCGGGAAGGATACGGGGGTGTTTCCTGGCTGTGGTTCGCCTTCCGGCCCGGGCGGTGAGGCTGGCGTCTGCGGTACAGGCTCACCGGTCGCGGTGACGGGATTTGCACCCAGGGCTTTTACCTGCTCTGCCAGGGCAGCATTATCCTGTCCCAGCTTTTCAATACGACGCTGGTCATCACCGCGCTGTTTGTTCAGGACATCCAGTTCACGACGGATTTCCTCATACTGCTTCTGCATCTGCGCTGCCGTCACCTGCATCTCTGTGGTGGCATGCTGACGCACCTTGTCATCAAAGGTCGTATCCACCACACCGGTCATATCCGGCACAGGCTCCTGTTCAGCCACCGCCTCACCGTTACCGGACATGTCCACATCAGACAGATACAGTGCACCACCAATCGCGGAGGCTGCACCGACAACCACAATCCCCAGCCACAGGTACTGCTTGCGTTTCACAATGGTATTGATACTGGCCATCAGTTGCCCTCCCCGTCACGGATGACATACACATCCATGCGCGCACCTGCCAGTAACTGGCTGGCAGGCTGGCTGAACATCACGGCACGGGTTCCCGGCTGCCAGAAATCACTTTCCCGGATATTCAGGGCAGACAGCGTTTTATTTTCCACGGCAAAGCGGACCATCTTCAGGTGATTCCCCGTCCATACGGCATCTGCCACTGAAGACAGCCCCGCCGGGGCCTGCAGGGTTTCCTTTGTCACAGGAACCTGATACCAGCCTGCAGGTAATTTTCCGCCACGGACAGCCTGGCTGATGGTCACAAGCAGGGATTCGTAAGGCGTGGACGTTTCCCACGCACCGGCTTCTTCTCCGGTTCCGCGCAGGTCACTGACCAGCTGAATGGTACGCCCCGCGCCTTCACGGGGAACGGCCTGAATGGAAAGATTCAGACCACGTTCTGTTTCCAGAATGAACGTAAAGGGCTTTTTGTTGACGGTGGCAACCACCACACCGCCGGAGGCGGTCTGCTCATTATTGGTCAGGGCACCATCCAGACTGTTCACGGCGATAATCCGGTCACCGGGAACGGTAAACAGATTCGGGCTGGTATTGCTGATGGCAATACTGGCCTGACCACCGTTCACCATTGGCACCACGGTGGGGGACAGCGTACCGTTTGCGGCCATCACGCTGCAGGAAAAAAACAGGCTGCCGAATATTATTGCCGTATTATTTTTTCTCATCGTCTGTTTCCCCGAAATTATCCAGCCAGGTCACCCCGTTTTCCCGCTTCAGAATAAGGATGTAATGTTTGATATCAGTGAAAGGTTTTGAATCACCAATCCAGGTTTTAAGCACACCACGAATTTCCACACGGCCATACTGAGGCCAGACACGAACACTGGTCTGGAAAAAGGCTGAGTTCACGTTATCGTTTTTAATACGCTTCGCTTCTTCAGCCAGAATAACTTTCATCTGGTTCTGTGCGCCCGGGCGGATATATTGCAGAAGCGCCTGATGTGAGGCATCGACGGTTTCTGATAAAACATTCAGACGGAGGGCAATAAATGACAGCGCCATCTGCTGTAAATAAGAGGCGTCGGCACTGTTCTGTGACACGGCAAAGGGGGCATTAAATGCCATTGGCGTCACGGCAGTGCGTTGCTCATTCTGAAGACGGTAGTTATTCACCCCCTGAATGACGTTAACAGAGAGGCTGAGAACAATAAGCACTGACATAAATATAAAGGCGATGGCCATTACACGACTGGTACTTAAACGGGCACCGTGTTCCATATAACAATCCTGGTATCAGTTCTATTTAATCCACTGCCGGAAACACGAATCGGGAACATTATGAAAAATACCGCGCAGCAGGGCTGTTGGCATATACCAGTAAATCAGGTCTCGTAACCAGGAACTGCCCCGCCCTTTTTTCAGTTTTTTAATCCCGAAATAAACCAGAACCGCTGCACCAATACCGAACAGATATTTTGATGTTGTGATACCCCAGCCAATACAGATTGCGGCGGGGATCAGTTCATCCAGTGGCAGGCCAAACCAGCGGCTCTGGTTGGTCAGTGTTTCCGGGAAACGATATTTCTTAAGTTTATTCTCGTCTCCCGACATCGTTTTATTTCAGGCCAACGACGGCCATACCCACAGCAATAAATACAGAGATGATGGCAAAACCGGCCAGGAACTTGACGTTTTTGGTCATCATGTACATGACCGCACCGACCAGAACTTCAGCCAGAACAACCCATTTAACAACACTGGAGTCCTTACCGAAGGTCGCCTTAACCGTGGTGTTACCGCTTGCCATCAGGTCCTGGCCCTGTGCTGCCATTGCCAGTTGCGGGAAGAACATCATCAGAACAGCAGCAGGGATCACAGCGCGAGCCAGGCGAAGCATATTCAGACGAGTGAATTTAGAAAAAAACGATTTCTTTTTGACGGGCGCAGAAGCACCCTGAACACTTAAAAAGGCGTCCATATGATTCCTCTGTTTAATATTGATAGATAAAAACTAAAGTTCTTTAAATGTTGACTCGTTCTCTTCGATCACCTCCCTGAATATTTCTTCATTATAGAAATCAGGAAACCGTTTCAGATGATCTCTGAGACGGATCTGAACCTCTATAGTTTTACTTCTACCGCTACGATCTTTGGCCCGAATAAGTCGGTTATTTGTATCTTCATCGAGATACACTGAGACTGTTCTGCTTATCCCGCCTCTCGCGTTACACCTCCTCACTCAATTCACCTCTGTTTCCTGACCAATAAAATCATGATTGCACAGAAATGGCCTGTCGAAAATGGGTCCAAAACGAGCCCTGCTTTATTACATTTTTTTAACACCCATATATTCACTCAAAACGTTTAATATTTCGTACATTACACCTGTCTTAATATATTTATTCCTGAACAAATCGAAGGAACCCAATCTTTTATTGATATCCGCATTAATCTTTTTAATCCTTTTTTTTAGAAGCCACTTCTGTGATTTTTAATTCTTTAGCTATATTTATATGTTTATACCCTAATGCATAGAAACAAAAAACAACCAATGATTTTGCTGTCATATTCGATATAACAGACTGTACATAGCTATCACGATGATAATGATTTTCTTTTTCCACACGAAAGAATGGATAGTCAGGAAATATATTAATTTGCCATAGAACAACAGATTCTTCATTATAAAATGAAACATTTTCCATCCTTATTTGATAGATTTCTCCATGAAAATTAAAACGACGACAAAATGCGGAACCATGCCCAAGAGACTGGCATTCAAGCTCAAGTGATGAAAGAAAAATTTCAACCTGCAGACGTACATAACTTTCACCAGAGAAGGGTTTATCTTCTTTGGAAAAGAGTTCAATAAAGGCCCCATTGGCATAAAGGATTTTCCTTTTTTTGTTACGGACACAAACAGGAACAGGAGAATTCCTGTAGATATTTTGAACGTTAAGAATGTATTTATTTACAGATTGACTGTTAAGTGGCCTTTCTCTAGGATCCAGTGCACACATAGGAACCTCCGTTAAGGATTCTATGGACAGTCGATGCAGGGAGGTAAGAGCTCCCTGCATCGGCGATTTTTAATATCAAGTTTTAACGTGGCATTAACCACATAATTAATATAACCTTTATGCGGTTAATTGTCATCAAATTGAACCAGATCAAAATCCTGTTATTTGAAGCAAATCAACTTTTAATTCTTTTTTAACCCTCATCATTTTCTGGAAAGAACCTCTCCATCTCAGATGACACCTTCTCCCTGATATCTTCGACCATATTCGCATATTCAAACTTTGGATTTCCGGAGACATGAGGACTGAGAGACTCAATACCCAAAATTTTCGCTACTGATGATTGTGTTTTTACAACGCATTCAAGAAGCAATTTATTAAACTCAGTCTGATTAAATGCAGACTCTTTACGCTCCATCTGAGTCTCATATACACGAAGCCCTAATTCGAGAAGCATAGTGGATATGCTTGAGAAACTTACATCTGTACTTTTAGCTCCTTCTGCACGTCTTCTTTCCACAATTTTATTTATTTTATAGACAATTTCGTCACTGACATAAGCCTGCACTTTCGCCATATGTATACCTCTTTATTTTCTTATCGCATCAAATTTATTTCACATATAAAAAAATGACAATTCATCGATGAATCGAATCGTGACGCAAGTTACGAAAATTACGATTCATGCAGCAAATCACATCACGAATTGAATCTAGAGTCAATTCGCTTTAACTCGTTGTTTTATTATTACTGATTCATCTATGAGTTGTGTTAAATTCATTGGTGAATCATATGCGATTCACCAATGAATCCTTTTTATAATGTAAAATAAATTAAAATACATTATTTAAAACATAAGTTAATGATTCAAGTAGCAAATCAGCAAAAACTTGTTTTTGCGTAGTGTGTGGTGCTTTTGGTGGTGAGAACCACCAACCTGTTGAGCCTTTTTGTGGAGTGGGTTAAATTATTTACGGATAAAGTCACCAGAGGTGGAAAAATGAAAAAATGGATGTTAGCAATCTGCCTAATGTTTATAAATGGGATCTGCGAAGCCGCCGATTGCTTTGATCTTGCAGGTCGGGATTACAAAATAGACCCGGATTTACTGAGAGCGATATCATGGAAAGAATCCCGTTACCGGGTTAATGCCATCGGTATTAATCCGGTAACGGGATATGGCAGCGGACTGATGCAGGTAGATTCCCAGCATTTTAACGAACTGGCCCGCTATGGAATTAAGCCGGAACATCTGACAACAGATCCCTGCATGAACATTTATACCGGTGCTTATTATCTGGCAATAGCCTTTAAAAAATGGGGCGTCTCCTGGGAGGCCGTTGGTGCATACAATGCCGGATTCAGGAAGACCGAACGCCAGAACCAGAGACGTCTTACCTACGCATCAGAGGTTTACCGGATTTATACCTGGATAAAGAGCAGTAAAGGCATCCGGGTTCCGACCACGAAGAAATCACTTTCCCAAATTAACAGTGTGCAGAACAATTAATATTGTATACATTGTCAAATACCGGTTATGCCGCGACAGCGGCATGGAAGGCCACACACAAAAATATCATATGAGTGATAATGCTGACTGGCCGAAGCCCCGCAAAGCGGGACCCCATCTTATATATATCCGGTAACTGCGCAGCCTCCTGCCAGACCATTTTTCGCGGGCACAATATTTACAGACTACCGAAAAGCCAGTTGATGAAATTGAGGCATATCAGACGATACAGCAATGCCGCAGGATGATAATATAAGTAAAGCCCCGAAAAATTTTTCGGGGCTTTACTTATATTATCATGACTTCCACTCCCTGAACTGTTCGGCAATCATCCATAATGCTTTGTTGATTCGGATATCACCGTCAATGCCTGTAATGGCTCTTGTTCTGGTATTTTTACCGGAGGCACTTCGCCCCGATAATCCACCTTTTATCATATTCTCCTGAACCCGCTGCCAGGTTGTCCAGAGATCGTTCTGTTTATCCTCTCAACGGCGGGGAGTAATTATTTGTTCTGGCGTCACTGGCGTTTTATTTTCATCTTCGTACCTGGCCATCAATGCAGCTCTGCCAAATAAATATTGTTCGTCACTGTTAAGATGTATCTCTTTCATTGTCTCCATATTTTCAGTGACTTTATCAAAGACACCGAGCACTTCATACGCTCCCTCAATAACCTGCCCGACAATATCACCTTTATGTGGAACGCGGATTTCGCCAAAATTATTCCCACACACCAGACCATTTGTGCAGACAAAACGAAAAATTCCTGGGATCATCTGATAACTGGATGAACCATCATGTGAATTAAGCAGGATAATTTCAGGAACTTCTTTCCCGTTAATATGCCCTTCCCTGCGAAGACGTAACATATGTTTACTGTATTCGCGGCGTCCCAAATCACGAACCCGACTCTGACAGGCAAAGAACGGCTGGAAACCTTCATCACGTAACTTATTGATGATATTGATGGTTGGGATATATGTATAACGCTCACTCCGGGATTCATGTTTATCACCAGAAAAGACAGATGGAACAAACTGCATTAATTCGTCATCCGTTAACGAGCGCTCACGGCGAATAGAATTATATCGACCAAAACGGGAAGCTAATCGCATAACAGTAACTCCTTTATGAAGGCATAAAATTAATAAAAGTTTTTTCGCTTAATATCATCCCCCCTCGGTTATCGTTAACAAAAAGACAACAATTCCGAGGGGAAGGACCATCAAATCAGGTCAGTTCGGGACTGACCAACCTGCCGAGTGAAAAGCAGTAACAGCGCGATCAACTCATCAGCGTTTTTTCTGACAAGAGGAGTATGATTCTCCAGGCTATCCAGTAAGTCATGCAGCTCATTATTGACCTGGTGGAGCACCTTAAAGAGTGCACCAGAATCCCGGCAGCTCTGATATGCAAGATTTGCCTGAACAGCACGATTCTGCATGATCCCGATTTGTGCGATTGCGTCTTTCTGCTGATCGCCTGTTGGCTGATAAGTGGTGTTAAAAGAAAATGCGCTCATAATTCCTCCTGTATCTGATGTTTTCAGCCCCCATCATCTGTTGAGTTTCGGGACCCGCCGCAACGACGTGAAGCGCGGTTTGCGAAACGGCGTTGCGCCTTACATCCCGGCGGCCTTTTGCCGGGATGCCAGGAGCGCAGGCCACGGCGCGACAGAGGCGGCGCGACCGGAACGGTCGCTGCAAGCCCGGGGTTTCGCGTCAGGGATGGAAGCCCGCCAGGGGGACGCCCGGAAAAGACACTGCCAGGAGAACAACAAAACAGACAATAATCAGGGCAGCAGTAATCAGAGTCAGAACAGGAGGAAAAAGAGAATAATCAAAGGGAAGGTGATGTGATTTCTGACAGGTCATAAACAGAGAAGGCGGGGGAAAAGAACGGGCGCCGCAGGCGCGCGTTCTTCCCCGTTCCCGGAGAGCCTGTACATAGATTTGTGTAATTGCCTGATTTTGATATGTTCAATACAGCATCAAATGAAGGTTAATTTATGGACGAAAAACAGTTACAGGCTCTGGCTAACGAACTGGCCAAAAACCTCAAAACCCCTGAAGACCTCAGTCAGTTTGATCGGCTGCTGAAAAAGCTCAGCGTTGAAGCCGCTCTCAATGCAGAGATGACACACCATCTTGGGTATGAGAAAAATCAGTCCAGACCAGGAGCTAACTCCCGCAACGGTTATTCCACAAAGACCGTTATCACAGGCGACGGTCCACTGGAACTGCGTACTCCGCGCGATCGTGACGGTACCTTCGAACCACAACTGGTAAAGAAAAATCAGCCCCGTATTACCGGGATGGATAACCAGATCCTCTCGTTGTATGCCAAAGGGATGACCACCCGTGAGATAGCCGCTGCGTTCAAAGAACTGTATGACGCAGATGTTTCACCGGCACTGATATCAAAGGTTACCGATGCCGTGATGGAGCAGGTTGTAGAATGGCAAAACAGACCACTGGATGCTGTTTACCCCATTGTTTATCTTGACTGTATCGTCCTGAAAGTTCGGCAGGACAGTCGCGTCATCAACAAATCGGTGTTCCTGGCACTGGGCATCAATATCGAAGGTCAGAAAGAACTGCTGGGTATGTGGCTGGCCGAAAATGAAGGGGCGAAGTTCTGGCTCAATGTGCTGACTGAACTGAAAAACCGCGGTCTGAACGATATCCTCATCGCCTGTGTGGATGGCCTGAAAGGCTTCCCGGATGCCATCAACACAGTATATCCGAAGGCCCGCATCCAGTTATGCATCGTGCATATGGTGCGCAACAGCCTGCGCTTCGTGTCATGGAAGGACTACAAAGCCGTCACTCGCGACCTGAAAGCGATTTATCAGGCTCCCACGGAAGAGGCAGGTCAGCAGGCACTGGAAGCGTTCGCTGCGGCCTGGGACAGTCGCTATCCTCAGATAAGCCGAAGCTGGCAGGCTAACTGGCCGAATCTTACCACGTTCTTCGCTTATCCAACGGACATCCGCAAAGTGATCTATACGACGAATGCCATCGAGTCGCTAAACAGCGTGATCCGCCATGCGATCAAAAAACGTAAAGTTTCCGTATCGAAGTACAGCATGTCAGGCATAACAAGCTCCGACGCAGAGGTATCTTTGGGCGGGTAAATGAGTTTCTCCAGCGTGTCATGGGATATATCAGCAGGTAATGGCCATGACAGAGAAGAGGCTTTGAAGCGTGCAAGAACCTCAAAAAAGGTTGAGGCGCTGATGTGTAATGTCAGCCCGATACAACGGTTAGTCAGCTTCTGGTCGAACTTGAGCTGAAGGATCTTAAAACAGGTTTCCATAGTGCTCCTGGATTTTCTCTTTCTGGACATTGCCGTCTCCACTGGTTTAAACACGGCAATGAAGACTGTGGCGAAAAGAGTTAATTCCCGGAGTGACTGGCAGGATGCCAATCAATGATCGGAAGCGTGCCAAATCGTGATCGATTGTGATGCCAAACTGTGATCGATTGTGATGCCAAATCATGATCGATTCAGATGCCATTTTGCAGCCGCGGACGCTTGAGGCTGTATGCCGAAAGTGTTTTGTGGACGGTATACAGCAGAAAGCCCCTGGAGATTTTTTATCAATCAACCAAGGGCTCTACTGTAATGCATGAACAACATTATAGTAGCCTGATAATTTAGATATGTGTACATCCTACCGGAAAAGGGTAGTGCATCCAATTAGTAGAACATGTGTTTTTCGATAAACGCTCCGATCACTT
>OHAY01000498.1_pt1 | contig 40857 bp, 26 predicted proteins | sample 1577191 | NCBI WGS metagenome assembly OHAY01 (sample SAMEA3541504, study PRJEB24748) | human gut metagenome | biome: human gut; feature: human-associated habitat; material: faeces | place: China | collected 2012 | reverse complement strand
AAGTGCTATTCGGAGAACTCTTTCACATTAAATTCAACTAAGCATGGAAAGAACCAATTAAGCGCTTACCTTTAATAAGTTTGGTCAACACCTTTGTCCGATCAAATTGCGAACTACAGCATATCCTATAAGCACGTTCATAATATTCTCTCGCCATTTCAAAATCCAAAAGCTTCATACTTGTGTTTCCGATAAAATAGCAGGCATTGTATTCCTCACATTTATCCGCATAATGTAGCTTTGCAATGGTTAGGAAACTCTCTTTGTACCAATACTGTGCCTCTTTATAATACTTTTGCTTAAAAAACGTATTGCCTATCCTGTTCGATACTTTTTGATATAATTCTAGAATAAGTGCATTTTCAGGATTATCCTTTAAATAACCACTAAGCATATCGCAAGCTCTTTGATAACAGTTGATTTGTTCCAATTTCCCCAAGTAAATAGCTGGCGGATAATCATCGTCAATATGCGGAATCACCGGACCTATCTCCATATATGCTTTTGCAAGTGCTAATCCCATATCTACAGATATTGTCTTCATGTTTGTCAACTTTTTGATAATTCTTGCGTAATCCATATAGGCATACTCATACTCTTGATTCCGAAAATGAATGTCGCCCATACGCATATTTACTTCAATAATTATTGTTTTATCTCGATCGAACCACCAATGAACAGTATCTCTAGACAGTTCAAATAATTCTAGTGCCCTCTTTCTTAGCCTTGATCTCGAATTACTATCTTCTCCGTGCAAAACGGAATGATACAATAATAGTTCTCCTGCGTGAAACCGCAATTCTGCTGCAACCGACAACGCCGGATTCCGCCTTGCTTCTCCATCCAAGTCAGTATAATCATCAATTATTAACTTTGAAACATGACTCAGAAAAGACACTAGTTTTTCAAGCAGATAATAGTCATTACTCTGTTTATTATAATACTTGTATCCTCTTTCTCCATCCGGATCATATGAAAAATCTGACAGAGTCTTTCGATAATCAGATGATACACTCTTCAATAAATTAATAAACTTCGTTGAAACTAGTAGCCGTACATCCTCATGTGAGTCAACAAACGTAAGATATTGCCTCTACTGCTGTTTCTGGTTGTCGTATCATTTCCCAACGTGAGTACAGAATCACGTATGCACGGGATAAAAATATCTTTTCTCCCTCTATAATCAGAATTGAAATGCCAAACGCGTATCGCTGTATCACTCTCTAATTCATACCATTGTTCTAACAAGGCCTCATCCATTTTTTGTACTCCAACGCGATCCAGTTGATCTATTGTCGTACAGAAAGTACTTTTACCAAGGCCTCTCTCTGCAGAAAGAAATAGTATTCCCTTATCAGCATGTGCAATGAAATCCAGAAGCCACTGATATAAGCAATTAATTCCAATAACATCGTCCTTCGTTGATAGCAATTCCTCCAATGCTTCAATATCTTTGGATTCCAGATTATCTGAGAATACATCTTCTGAAGATAACTCGGGGACAATTAACTTCTTTGTCCTGCCATTTCCATGTTTAGTTAAATACTCCGAAAGCTTGAAATCGCGGTATCTTTCGCCACTTGAATAAGATAATAAATACGCTTTTCCTTTTTCAAAACCATCAAAACACGAAAGACTTTTGTCCCGTCCTGCCAGAAAATCATGAATGATCAGCATTATATCCTGCTTCCCAGACTCATTCTTATATTGTATAAACACCTCTGCCTCTGACAAATTTGCATTAATTCCAAAAAGTGGCTTTTTATTTCTGTCACAGAAACATATCATAGAATAAAAAGGAACACTTACCTCACAAACCTGCTGAAACATTTTCAAAATGTAAGGAATCTCAACATATTTCTCCTGAATGTTATCTGTAAGACAGCTATGTCCGAGCACTCTGTTTCTCCAGGTAACCATACTTGTTTTAGGATTTCCTGGAATTCTGAAAAACAGCAGTTTATATATTTTACTGAGATATTCACAGGTATCTTTCAATAATGATGTTTGCGGATAATCTTCTACCAACTTGTCCCACAAATCAGCTTTGATATCTGCTGCCAGACGAACACACTCCCACCACTTTCCAGTTGACAGCATTTGAATCGAATAATCATAGAGTTTCTCGATTTGCTTATTCGCAGCAAGGATCTTATCAAAATCAGGATGTGATTCCCTAAGATCATGGACTCCGTTAAACATTATTGTAACCGGAATCTTAATCATTAGTTCAAATACATCTCTGATTAAGAACAAGGTACAGCCGATATTTCCATCTACCACATATTCCTTCAATTTCTGATATGAAACTGCCAAAGATACTGGGGCAACGGACAGAAAGTCATCATTCCAAAAAACAGCTTCTTCCAGACCATCATTCCATGCTTTCTGCACTTCAACACTTTCAGAAAACTTTTCTCCACAATCTTCGCAGATCCAATGGCCATATTTTTTACTTTTATACGTACTTTCAGACCCACAATGTGGACAAATCATTTCCTTCATTGCCTTTCTCCCCCCTTCAAGTATTTTGAAGTTTCAACAAACTCCCCTAATCTTGGTAATCTGGATTATCAAAAATAATATCTAAATCAAAACCGTCTGGAACCTCTTTTATCACATGTGCAACTATATCATTAGATACATATGTATTAATTAAACATTTAACTATCGGCAATGTCTCTTCATGATACTGGTTCTTCTTACCTAATTCCAAGTTCTCACCATCGTACATACTTCCTCTATAAGTTATTTCTGCTAAAACTGATGGTGGTATTAATTTAAGCAGATTACGTGGAAGATTACTTAAAACCCAGTTTACTTCTTTGTAATCAATATGTTTCCTTTTCGAATCCAAAAACAATTCTGGCGAATAATAATCCTCACAATTGGAAACAGCCAAAACTTCTTTCAATAATTCGACTTCCTCTACCATTCGCCATCGTTTTTTATATTCATTTATTTTATCTCTTTGTTTATTATAGGCCGCAAATTTTTCAAATAAGCCGAACAATATATATTTTGTTGTTTCTAACAAATCTTGTTTGGCAAAAGAAATACTCGTATCATACTTAAATTTATGACAAGGGTTCGCATGTTTATCCAAGAATTCTATATATGCTGCTGGTATTTTTTCAAAATCCTCTTTCACCATATGTTTTAGTACTTCTGAAACCTCTTGATATGCATTACCATATTCAAGTTCTTTTTCTTCCATTGGCAAAAGCTTTGCCTCAATGTCTTTCTTTTTTGAAATCATTTCCAACATATCGTATGCCTTTGCTAATTTTCGAAGATATTCAATTGAATTACCATCCAACTCAATAAGAGTTTCAAGAATAGGAATTGTTTCGCTCCACATCTTTTCACTTATGTATGAATCCGTCAACCCCTCCATTGCCAACCTGCGGTCTTCCGTATCTTCATAAGAACCACGTATATCGCATAATACTCCCGCATCTTTATAAGCTGCCTTCCAATATGAAAGAGCCTGTGCTGTCTGATTACTTTTCTCACACCATTTTGCCATCAATCTATAAAGCCAGGTTCTCCAAGCCAAATACTCAGCTTCACAAGATTTCTGCATTAAATCACACAATAATTTCTCTGCACTTAAATAATAATCAAATTGTTCTTCTGAATCATTAAGTAATAGTCCATATCTTGTACACGTTCTTGCTGCATAGAGTGCGACTTTAGAGTTCTCTTCACAGGTGTATTCAAGAATTATTTTCAGTGCTGCCTCAAAGTATTCCTTTGCTCTATCCGTCAGTCCACCCATTTGGCAAACACGTCCGGATTGATAAAGCATTTCTATCACGTCCGGGAGTCTTGACGCATCCGCTCCTTTATTATAAAAAACACCTGCTTGTCTATAACATTCATCGGCAAGCAAAGCACAATTCCTTTTCATTTCCGTCTCAGATTGTCTAATCGCATTTCTATCAAATATATTGCCTAAACTTTTACAGATTGACGCCGAAGCATAATACTCGTCTTCTTCCGCCAAAGAAGAGAGCGTTTGTTTTACTGATAAGCTTTTCATTAAAACTTTTGCCAGACGACTCTCGGTGACATTAGAAGTAGAACAAGCAACACCTATATGCTTATCGTAATAAAAACACTTTGAAGCACTATCATAATCATCCCACACACGGGAAATTATTGATAATACCTTCCGGCCTCGAGTTGTTGTAACATCCAGTTTCGAATCAATCGATAGCTTTTGCAGAATCTTCACCCATATCTCTGCAATATTATCAATTTTAACATCCTCAAACCAGTTTTTCTTAAGTTGCTCACTTGAATCATTATATACTCTCAAAAGATTCGCCAAGAGCCACAATTCACCTTGATTCTCTTCTGCGAAAAAATCTTTCTCCTCAGATTCTGCCTCTATTTCTTCTAGAAGTTTATTACATAATTTTCTGAAGTATATTGCTCCATACGGATACTTTTCATTAACCGCCTGTTCCCATTCGCCATGAGCAAACTCATAGCAATTACCATTCTCAGTACGAACAATTCTTATAAATGCCTGAAGATCATATAACATACCAACAAATCGGTATGAAACATACTGTTCTCCAGACAAATATGCCAATTCCCTGATATTTAATGCTGAACCTGACCAAGCCAGTGCATTGAGTATCATTTCAACTTTATGACAATATATTGCCGGTGCACTTAACATTAACTCATCGATAAAAACCTTCAGTAAATCGGTGTCCATTGAATTCCGAAACACGGGATTAATCTTACATAACCGATTGTAAGCAGTTATCTCGGAGAATCTGTGTTCGAATTTTTCAATAAGCTCTTTGTTTCTAGTAAAAGAATTATCTAAAAACATATTACACGCATAAGTCTCTAACGCATTAAGATAGTATTCATTCTCAACAATGCATTCCCCAATTATTCCAGACTCATACGTGGTAATTTGATTACGAAGAAATACCAGTGAGGAAGTGATAGTTTTCTTTTTTATCATTTCTCTGCACACTTCTGATAACTCATCATCTGTTCTAGATACAAATAACAGATAAACATTTGAATTCAATTCAGAAATATCGGGAATATAAGACATCAATAAGTTTAGCTCCGCAATCTCGTCCAAACCGTCCAACACTAAAACGATACGTTCCTTATCGGTTCTGGACTGATATTCTTTTATAGTTGCATTTAAAACCTCTGCAAAATACACATGACGTAAGCCTTCTTCACATGCCAGCAAATTGTCCCACATTGATTCCAATCTGCCAACCAAACGATTTGCCTCTATCCATTTCTTATTTTCGAAATGACCGTTTGAAAGCGTTAATACCGCAGAAGCAATTCCCGGGATATATATGTCTTTACGACCAAAGTATGTGGAATTAAAATGCCATACTCGTATTGCTGAAGTCTCCATAAAATCGGTCCAACCGTCAATATCATCAGAATATCTCAGCACATTTTCTAACGCGGACAGTTGATCCAGAGTGTCACAGAATGTGGTTTTTCCCATTCCACGTTCTGCCTGAAGTAAAAAAATGCCTTTTTCATGCTGTCCCGTCTGCTTCATCAACCAATTATAAAGATAATTCACAGGAACAACTTTTTCACCACAGCTAAGTTCATTCTCAAGCTGATTAATATCAGCGGTCTCAAGATTTTCCGCATCAATGTTGCTTTCACTAAGAATAACTCCGTTCTCAGAATAATCCATTCTCCCAAGATATTCAGACAGTCTACGATCTTTGTAGCGGTCACCGTCTGCATAATTCAGCAGGTAGGCTTTTCCTTTCTCATATCCATCAAAATATGCAAGATTCTTTGTTTTTCCATCCACAAAGCTATGCATTTTAGTGAATACAGAATTTCCACCATCCGTATATACGATAAATAGTTCTTCCCCTGCTAACGGCAATTTCGTCCCTCGCAGAATATTCCTACTATTATCAGCAAAAGATACTCTTCGATAATAAGAGACACTAATCTCCCCGACATTTTTAAACATCTTCAAAATATAAGGAATCTCGGCATAGTTTTCTTCCGGGTTACTGGCAAGGCAACTATGTCCAACCGCACGATTTCTCCATGAAACCATGTTAGTCTTATCTTGTCTCGGTATCTGAAACCAAAACAATTTATAAATCTTCTGGAGATATTTTGCAGTCTCTTCATAAGCCAACTCCGATTCTCCAGAGAATAATTCCTCATTCTTAAACTCTTTTACAAGACCTGCTCCCAAGCGCACGCACTCCCACCACTTGCCAGTAGTAAGAATCTGCATAGAATTAGCATAGAGCGCTCTTAATTTTGGATGTAAATTTAAGAACTCGTCCGGTTGTTCTTTTCGTTCTAAAACTGAATAGACTCCATCCAGAAGCATAACAACAGGAAGCTTGATCATGAGTTCAAAAACATCCCGGATCAAGAACAAAGTACATCCAATATTTCCTTCTTCTACATAGTCATAGAGCTGCCGATAAGAAATCGATAATGAAACCGGAGCTACAGAAATCAAAGTATGATTCCAAAACTCATCTGCAAGGAGGCCAGAATTCCATTTTTTCTTTGTCTCAACATCTGCAGAAAACTTTTCACCACAGTCTTCGCATATCCAAGCGCTATATTTTTTACTCTTATAAATACTGGATGATCCACATTTAGGACAGCTTTCCATATGTTTTGGCTCCTCTCCATCCGTAGTTTTGCATTATCTCTCAAATCAGCCAGATTAACGTTTTCCAGTTCTACCACCAATCTTGCAAGCTATTCATTGAGTGAATTCTCATATATACTAATCATTTTCTCAAAATCCGGTATATATGTCTTCAGTAAGAACTTTAGAATTTGCTTACTTGTTCTTTTGATTTTTAAGATTTTCCCACCATATTGAAATTTAATATTTCTACTATTTTTAATGTCCACCAGTACGGATAACGGTATATCCATCACTACTTGTCTGGGAAGTTCTTCTAACACTTTCCAAACTTCACTACAGGATTCCGAAAAATCAGAAAGGTTTTTAATTTCATCCCATGCTAATTCTTTAGAAAATCTTGTAAGTATACCATTTGTCACTCGAACCACCTCGCGCATGTTGGAAACATAAAGTTCTTTCCTATCTTTTTCTTGAAGTCTGTTTTTTTCTTCATCGCCTACCAAGAAATCGCGATAGATCAATGACAATACAATCTTAGTTTCGTTCGCTAAATCAGCATCATCCAGACAATCCAGAAAACCCTTGCCATTTTTCAATTTCAATTGATGATTACGATCACGCTCTTTTTCAATCAAATCTAAAAACGATTGTGGAATTTTTCTTTGAAGAGCTTCCGGCATATGTTCGTAAATAATAAACACTTCCTGGAAAGCAATCTTATACTCCTGACTTGTCCCTTTATAAAAATCAGCCTTCATTTTCTTGAACTCATCCAGTTTTTTCAGATCGTATTTCTTCTCTGAAACATCAATAAGTTTATCAAGAAGCGATTCTCCTGGTTTACCGTCAAGAATGAAGTCCTTGTCCATAGCGCCTTCAAAATAACAAAGTGATTCTTCCAATTGATTCAATTGCAAATATAATTCTCCCAGTAAATAATAATTGCGACGAATCTCTTCTATATGTTCTATTTTTTTCTGACCTTCAGGAATCATTTCGTATGTTTCAAGGGCCTTTTTCCTGTAGTATATGCTATCTTCTTTATTTCCATCTTCTTCATAATAACTTGCTAAGGATGTTTCGCTCCAATTCTTTGCCATTAAATATGTGATATTCTGACTCACATCTACTAATTCATCTGCAACATTTTTAGCTGCCTGATAGTACATTAACTGCTTATCAGTCGCATTGTCCTCTGTTTTTTTTAATATTTTTCCACAACGAATAAATGTCCTACATAAATACTCTTTGTTTTCAAGAGTAATCATTTCAGCTTTATTGTATGAGCTAATAACATCTATGAAATTATAATAATAAGAAAGTGCCTCATCATACCGTCCAAGAAATTGACAACTTCTACCAATTCTATAAATAAGCATCAATTTTTCATTGATGTCATCCTGCACTAACGGTGGCATGAGTAACACTTTATAAAGCTGCAGGGATTCTGCATAGTATTTCATTTTCTTTTCCGTTTCCTGATTCGCACTACCCATCATATAATATGTATCTGCAGCCTTTATGATAATATCTCGTTGCAATTCATTGTCTTTACAACAGTTTTTTGCAATTGTATAGAATTCTGCAACATCTTCTAAGAGCCGATTGCTCATCCCATCTTCAAACATTGCAGCAATTGAGGCAACCGTATCTCTTTTCAATTTCTGTTCAATTGTCTGATAATCTCGGACAATATCAAGCATTGGAAGAGTATTAACAACCAGATCATATCTAAAAGCCGCATGTTTTATAAAATGAGTAAAATAATCATAGATAGTTTGTATACGGATATTTTCAAACCAGTTTTCCTTTAATTCAGCCCAATCTCTAACATAAATCGAAAGCATATGTGTAAACAGCCAACGTTCACCTTCATATGCATCCAATAGAATATCTCCAGCGCGATTCTCGTAGCGTAAGTCATCCAAGCAATCCAATAATTTATCACACCGCATCCGGAACTCAATTCCACCAAGTGGAAACTGTTTTTTGACAGACTCCTCCCATTCACTATGAGATAATTCATAGCAGTTTCCACGTTCTGTACGTATTACTTTGATAAATGCGCGCAAATCATTCAGAATGCCCAAGAAGCGATACGACACATAACCTTCTCCTGATAAGAATGCTAATTCACGTAACGTTAAGGAATCTCCGCACCAGGCTAACGTATTAAGAATTAAAATTACCTTTGAATAATACGCAGATGTCGAATTGTTCTTGATTCCCAATAAAAATGATTGTAGAAGTTCTGTGTCGCTAAGCATACAGAATCTAGGGTTCAACTGGCATAATGAAAAATAAGCAGCCAATTCTGAAAATCTGTTGTCAAAGTGTTCCATAATAGTTGCACTATCAACAACCATCTCGTAATTCAGATTCTTTATTGAACGATCCACATAACGCGTTACAGCCTGAAGATACGTTTCATTTGTATTTAAAACACTTTCCGTCTTCCCAGTTTCAATAATCTCATTTCTCTTAAAAATGAGTTTTGAAGAAAACTGTTCACTATAGAAAATATTCTTCAGTTCTAGTGCAATCTCCTCATTCGTTCTACCAGTAATCAAAATATACACATTTGAATTCAAGGATGCAGATGCCGGAATATATGACATCAGCTCATTATAATCTCGGATTTCGTCTACTCCGTCAAGCACAAGAACCAGTTTATTCTTATTCGTTCTCCTGAAGTACTCTGCAGCAGTCATATTAAGTGCCTCAGCAAAGTAGAGTTTTCTTAGATCTACGGAACACTCATTCAAGTTTCCCCATATAGAATCAAGATTGCCCACCAATCGATTTGGTTCTGACCACATTCCATTTTCCAAGATGCCTGGCTCTATAGTAAGTAGAGCATCCTTAATTCCTTTAAGACAAATATCTTTTCGTCCATAATATGTCGAATTGAAATGCCAAACTCGTACTGCTGCATTTTCCATGAATTCTGACCAACCATTCAGCACATCAGAATACCAAAGTACATTTTCAGACTGGGATAATTGATCGATAGTTCTGCAGAATGTACTCTTACCCATTCCACGTTCTGCTTGTAGTAAAAATACCCCTGATGGATTAGTTTTCACTTGACGCTCCAGCCATTGATAGAGGAAATCAACATGCACTACCTGATTTTCCTCAGACAATTGTGCCTCCAGTTGTTGAATATCTGCTGTTTCCAGATTGTTTTCGTTAATATCTGCAGATGACGTAACATTGACTGCTGCCAGGCTGTGATCCAGTTCATTCTTTGCTGACATTATAAATCTGGATAATTCCGCTGCTTTGTAGCGTTCTCCATCACCATAGTCCAGAAGATATGCCTTTCCTTTTTCATATCCGTCAAAATAAGACATGCTATCCTTGCGGCCTGCAACAAAATCATGGATTCTGAAATATTGCCAACCTTCATTTGTCTTATACGCAATAAAAACCTGTTCAGCAATTACACTTGCATTCATTCCGTTCAACAGTTCTTTATCGCCATTAGCAAAGCAAACCTTCCTATAAAAAGGCAGACTTATCACAGAGATATTTTTGAACATCTTCAAAATATATGGAATTTCTGGATAACTCTCCTCTGGCTTACTTGCGAGGCAACTATGCCCAACAGCCCTATTTCTCCAGGTAACCATATTTACCTTTTGCTTTCCTGGAACCCTGAATTCAAACAGTCTATATACCTGTTTCAAATAAGAGATTGTATCTGATAACACTGCACTTCTGTGCTCATCTAATCCACTAAGATTAATAGAATCCATTGACAATCCTGCACCGAGTCGAACACATTCCCACCATTTTCCCGTCGAAAGCATCTGCATAGAATTTCTATAAAGAGCTTCCAGTTTTGGCTGTTCTTTAAACAGAGTAGTAAAATCATCTAATTTCTCATACAAAGAATAAATACTATCGAAGAGAATGACTGTCGGGATTTTGATCATCAATTCGAAAACATCTCTGATCAGGAACAGTGTACAGCCAATATTTCCTTCGACAACATAGTGTTTAAGCTGCTCATAGGAATTAGATAGGGAAGAAGGAGCATACAGAATAAAGTCATTGCACCAGTAATCGGAAGACTGTAAGCCTTCGTTCCACTTTGCCATTTTCTCTGACAATTCAAACTTTTCGCCACAATCTTCGCATATCCATGCATTGAACTTTTTACTTCTATATGTACTTGTAGACCCACATTCTGGACAAATCATCTCTTTCATTGTCATGCCCTCTTTCCATGTCTATCTATTCATTATTCGTATTTCGCATTTTCTCAATATTACCTTGGCAATACTACTAATTATCTTTTATCTCGCCTGCCCCAGTATTATTTGTACAATTTTGCTTCTTAGTTGTTATCCATACACCATGATCTCTTAATTCTGATAATAGTGCGATAATATGACCCTTATTTCTAATAACATTACTAATCTCATCAAAGCTCTTATCCATAATATCACCGAGAGTAACTAAACCGGCTCGTCTTAATCGCTGATATGCTTGGATAGGTAGTTCATCTAATTCAGATAATAATATATTTCTCATATTCTTTATCTCTTCTTCCCAGCTATCATCGTTAATCTCAATATCGAAAATCTCATCTTCCATTATCGGTCTCCTCACACAAGGCTGTGAATCTTTGTCTATTATTATTTGTTTGCCTCTATTTCTTTTTTATATATTTCAAGTACCCTTAATGTTTCCTTGATCATCGGATCATTAATATCAAGTGGCATATCTAACTCAACCGGAGTATAACTATTCCAATTTCGATCAAAAATGCCATCTCCATATAGATTCTTCTGGCAAAGGACGAAAATGTCTTTCCCCATACCTATAGCCATTCCTGTCTCCAGCTGTAGCCACGCTGATGAATATCTTCTATGCATAGCTTCAGATTCTTTTTCGGATCCTTCTTTATCTCTATAAAAATATGCATGGCTACGTTCCAATCCTAACACAATTACGCCATGGCACCCTTCGATGCATCTTCTCGCCTTCTCCATAGGATTTCTACGATCAAAATCAGTCATCACACAGCGAACCGGCTTTATTCCAATCCCTTTAAGTTTATTACAAAACTCTTCAATAAACTCCGATTGTTCGAACGTATGTGGAGTGATAGTGCTAATAAACATAGGAAAGCTTGGTTCATGCTGTGTGTTTACCACCTCATCAGCGATATCTTTATTCTTACGAAAAACCGCCTTGCTTACTTTTGTTTTTAAATATCGTTCGATAATCAGATTGACATTTTTGTAAATATCATCTGCATCCGAGTCCAAATAATTGTTTTCCATACCGGTATCATGTACCAAACGGTTTCTTTTCAGCCGGATTTCATCTGCCCGCCTCATAATATCCTCAATTGCCGTTGAGTCAGCAGGTGTCAGTTCGAACCTTGATGATCCGTTGTTCAAAGTATTTCTCAATCGAGCAATCAAAGAGCTGATCTCCTCTGTGCTCACATTCACGTTAAGAAGAACTGTCAAAATATCTTTTAATATCGATTCCACAAACACTGCCGACCAAATGGACGCAGACAGCAATTCTCTATTTTCAAATGCTTTCAGACAATTTGAAAGATGAATCCATGTGATATCTTGAAAGTAGTCTCTTTTCTTTATTATTTCTTTATAAGTCATTTGAGATCACCTCACATCAGGCAATTTTTGAGTGCCTTTATCTTACTAAGCTTATGTTCTTTTGTGTCAATAATCGTTACATTCTGAATAACTACATCCGCCTGTGCCGATGCATCAGCATAACAAAGCTCCAAAAGATTTTCCCAGCTCTGTTTGTTCGGTTGGAAGTCCTCAACATCAATCTTTTTCAGAACCTTTTTTATATGCTTCTGCATATTTTCTTTAGTAATCGGTACTAAGTATTTATTCTCATAATTGTATTCTTCTTCCGGAAGAACCCAAGAAATGAAGTCGTCATGGTGCTTGATATAAAAACATATTTCTCTTACTTCAGCATCAGAGTACCCCATTTCTTTTAAAATAGGCGAGGCGATTTCAGCTGATTTTTGAGCATGACCATAGAATACCAATCTGCCCTGCTTTTCCATAGCAACAAATGGTTTTCCAATATCATGAAAGAAAGCTGCTACCCGCAATAATGCGGGTGCAGTTTCTTTAATTCCTGCAACTGTATGCAGGGTGTGGGTAAACAAATCGTAAGAGTGATGAGGGTTTCGTTGATCATATCCCACCATTCTTTTCACATCGGGACCAAGAAAATATGCAATATCTTCAGCCACCAGAAACAACGATTCTTCATTACTAATAACGATTTTCTCAAATTCTCTTTTTTTCAAACCTTGCTCTTGCTCCATTTTATTTTATAAACGTCCATTTTCATATTCTGATACATACATATCTCTTTCAACACCTCTGAACCTATCTTGCTGTTTGCTAATTCTCGCCGCGTATATGTTATATATCTCCTGTTCCTTATTTTTGAACTGAATAGAATCACCATATCCTAATAATCGCACAACTAGCTCAACTTCATCTCCTTGGTGATAGAAAATCTGCAATGTATATTGTTTTAATTCCGCATTATATCTACAGTATTTCTTCCAAGGTGCGAACTCACTTAATATACGATCTACCACATTCCGGCCTTCACCGAACATAAGCTCAACAGACTTTTCGTTGTCATCCAAGTATTTCTTATAAACCTTTGATACCTTCTCAAAATCATAAGTTTGTCTTGTCTTTGCAATCCTACTAATATTTGAAAGATTGAAAATGTAAATCAAATCGTTTTCTTCATCGAGAAAATATCCTTGGAAAGCATCATTTCGTTTGGAATATGTGATATTTATCGGACAATAAATCCCCTGTTTCACATTTCCACCCATTGTATGATAAGTAATGGACACCTTATTCTTATCCCGAATCCCATCTAATAGAACACGGATTATCTGTCTCTTAACAACACCAAATGTCTCATTTGGCTTATAACGATCATAAAAACAAATAGACTGAGTTGGAAAGGCTTTATAGTGACCAGCCTTATCAATGGCAGACTGAATATATTGTTTTTCTCCTTCATCTAAGAACATATTTATCTTATTGTCTTGGAGCATAGTCTTTATCCACCTGAGTTCAATATTAGAAAAAGGAACAACACTGTTATAAAAAGAAATATCACCCAGACAATAATACTTAGGAATACAATTCAAAACTTTTGTCTGTGTAGATTTCTGTTCATCATTTTCCACATCTTCGTCCAAAAGCTGAATGGTACCTTCGGTTAGAAATCCCTGTTCAATAATCATTTTTAAAATTTCTTCTGGTAATAGAGTAGCTGTTTTTAAACCAATAATATGTTTGTATTTTTTAAGCGTTGTTTTTATTATGTATAAAATATCATCCTCTAACCATTGACTGATATTAATATTCGAGTACAAAACAGAAATGACTTCAGATGCTATAAAGTAATATACACTGAACAACTCGTTGAATAGTCCTTCATGTTCTATCGCACTCTCACCGGTATCAATATCACTTGATAGTCTCCATACAGTGCCAGCAGTTTTTTCACTATTGAAAATCACTTCATTCGCTTTATTTTGGGCCATCTTCTCAATATCATCTCTGATGATTTGAGCTGCTTTTTTATCACTGCTTTGACAGTCTATGATTCTTGAATACAAACTTCTTACCCATGGCATAATTTCATGATAATCATTAACTTTAATCATGAACTGAATATATTCTTGTTCAGGGAAATACTTGATTTCTCCTATTCTAGACTCTCTTTGCAAACGATTAAGAATATAGAATTCATCTTTTTTGCATTCTATCTGTAAATCGAAAATTTGAGGTTTAGAGGGATTTACAGCATTATTCTTTTGAATGACAGAAGTAGATACTCCCCAACAATAATCCAATCCACTTATTGCATTTTGAATGTCAGAATCAAATGCTATATTCTTTAATTCTGGAATCCCGCGCACATAATCATCATCAAGATATTTAATATCCTCAATGAATTCAATTCGCATACTGCTATAGCTTCTTTCAAAAGGATTATAGAACATAAGATATTCTCTTCCATTTGAATAGCTGATTCTGATTTGCAATGGATAACATAACAACTGTGTAGAAAAAGAAGTTGTTCCATGCACATAGGAAATCAGACACCATTTTTTTTCTTCAATAGCATGCAACAAATCAATTAGGGCATAGTCATTAGCAGCATGCATAAAATATTCATGCTTGAACCTAAATGGACTTTCATGCACATTCAAAAGTTTATCTAATACGTAACTTCCTATTTCTCCTAAATATAAATATTTAGAAAAGAAGTCTACTGCCTCAGCAAAATGTTTACCGAAATCAGGATTAATATCTTCGCCCTCTTCCAGTAATAATTCCGCATTCAGGGAAGCTAATTCCCACCTGGAATTATCCTTTTCTCCTCCTCTCAAATTTTGTAGCAATCCCATCTGAGTCAACAGATTTAACCTGTCATTTACAGTCCTGCTCACAGGCGCCTTAGCAGATCCACTAGTCTTGCCATATTCCTGAATGGTTAACAAATCAGATGTCACTAATTGTATTCTGTTCTTGTCAATGGTGTCTTTTATTTGTCTAATCTGATCAGTTGACAAATGACACTGACGGGCACTCTTAATTAAATCCGTTCTATTGTCTAATGAATGAAACAGAATAGCTTCGTTTTCTTTTGGCAAATGAAACCCCTCAATTAATCTTGTCATTTTCTTTTCTAAGGGATGCATTTTATCTTCAAAACGCTTATAACTTCTGTATGTAAATGTTTCGATAACATCAATCAGATGATATAATTCTTCATCCGAAAGCTCACAGCATTGTAAATTCGTATATACATTTTCCCGATCACATATAGCTTTAATTATCTGCTCCTTCATTGCAGAATTCTTCTCAAACAGAAAAACCGTTTTTGTGATTTCCTTTTTAAATACAGAATTATCAATAATGCTAACTTTCTCCAATGAATCAAACAGCTCTTTTGCTGCTAAATGAATGAGAGATTTTAACGCCCCTACTTCTCGCTCTGATAAACCATATTTTCTAGCAGCCTTTAACAACGATGTCAACCTTGATTCTGGATTAGGATTTAAATACTCTAATAACTCTTTTTTTGTATCATCGCTGGTAGTTAAGGTACTGATATATTCTCTTATCTGTAAACGTTTATATTGAATTGCTTCATTGATTTTTTTGATCTCATCGTCTGATAAATTGTATTCTTTCGCCAGTGCTATAAGACTTTTATATTGCTGAGGTTTATTTGCACGCTTAAGTAAATCTTTTTTAATTGCTTCACTTATCTCTAATCCACGAATGCATTCTTTTACAGATTTTGAAAAATCAAGATGAAGTGCTTCATCTAATTTCTTTAAGTCATCTTCCGATAATCTTGTTTCCTGCGCGAACTTTATTAAGCTCTTTAACTGCTGTGGCTTATCTGCGCGCTTAAGCAGATCCTCTTTAATTGCTTCACTTATCTCCAATCTACGAATGCATTCTTTTACAGATTTTGAAACACCAAGATGGAGTGCTTCATTTAATTTCTTTAAGTCATCTTCCGATAGTCTTGTTTCCTGCGCGAACTTTATTAAGCTTTTTAACTGCTGAGGTTTATCTGCAAGTTTCAACAACTCCTGTTTGATGGCGTTATTAATCACAAGTTCACGAATACAAGTTTTCACTCGTTTACGCACATCCGCATCAAACAGCACTATCTCTTCTAGTTTTTCTATTTCACGACTTAATAAATTGCACCTTTTAGCAGATTTCAGCAATGCCATCAATCGAGGTTCCTGACTAGGATTGATATATTCTAATAACTCTTTCTTTGCATTTTCATCACCCGGCAACTGATGGACGAACTCTCTTATTCTTGAAGAAACATTATCTATTTTTAAATTCCAGTAATATTCATCATCTAAAATAAAATGCGAATCCAATGCCATAAGAGTATGAAAAAACATCCCCATATTGTATGAAGAAGAGCTACTACAAAATCTATATAGACGATGAACTGGATTGGTAGACATCGACTGTGAGTCTCCACTCATAAATATGATTTCTTTCATATCTTTGCTTGGAGACCACTCAAAATAATCCGCCATGATATTCTGCAACCTATGAAAATCTGGCTTTAGTGTACCTGCTCCTTTTATATAGCCCTTCAAATTCTTAAATCCGTAATTATAGTAATCACGAAATGGATTTTTAAATTTCTCTGTAAATGATCCAACGCTTATTAGTTCTTCATGCGTAGCCATATGTTCACCTACTTTCTAAACACTCCAGGGTATTAATAGCTCATTGCTTGGTCTTATATCTATCCAAGTAGAGCAAACCATAGTTTTTAGTCATTTTTTATGATAGTAAAGCAATTTACAGGTATGTAATCAACGAAGAAATGCTGCCCACACTTCTTTCCTTCACAAAAATAGAATCTGCTTTTTCCTGCTGCAACTGCTGCTCGGATATCTATTTCAACAAAACAACTATGTCTAAAACCAGAGCGGATTCTGTCATTAGCGCCATACTTGCTTCTATATACTTCAAGCTTGACTCCTTTACTATATTCAGGAACAGTGAGACCTTTTGCGGTAATTTCATCTAATCTATACTCAGATACTATGCAGTACCATATTTTCGTATCCTCACGGTAATCCAAGATATCAATTTCTTTAATCGGTCTTATAGCATCTTCACATGCAGTGAAAAATGTTTCTATCCCCTTGGCATGAAGCCACTCTCCTATTGATTCTTCTAGTGAACCCCAATCAGAGCAATATGCACCTCCGGAATCTCCTCCGTGAGATATTGCAGAATCAATAATATCATTAATATACTCAATTTCTTATCCAATTAATTCGCTAATGGAATCACGCAGACCAACTTGTGTAATCACAACAATTCAGCATTGAATTTTTGACCATTTTCATCCCATCGAACTAATTTCACTTTCAATGTTTTACCCAAGTATTGTCTCGGATAGGTGCTATTTTCCTGTAAATATTTTTTAGACAAAGATGCTCCTATTGAAGAGCCAACAATCTTGCCCCTAAGGACGCCTTTGGATGTTACTTCCAAGTCAGTAAGCGTAACCACCTGTCCAATTGAAATGCCAGTTTCTCTATATTCTCCAGAAGTCACCACTGGTGAAGTTCTATTCCCTTCTTTTTTATAAGATCCTTGTCCAAGTTTAATTCCATCGATTTTGGAAAATAGTTCGAGAATCGCACCTGCAATCTCTGCGTTGTATACATATGTATCTGGCTTTGTGATTATACTCTGATAGCATGATGATGCCTCTTCTTCAGACATAACATTGACATGCGCCGCTTTATTACGATAGTTCTCTCTGATGCGCTCGCACTTCCACACAAAACAGCCTGGCTGGCAGGTGATACGGTCAGCTCTGTTATCTTCAAGATAGAATGCTTCAAAAGGCATAGGCTTGTAGTAGTCCAAGACAATCGTAGCCAAATACTCTGTCATTCTGTCTTTCATCATTTTTGCCTGTTCTACCTGACTTGTACGAAACAAAGGGCTATTGGATAATCTTCCAGTCTCTCCAAATAAGAATGGCAGGTTACCCATTGTGAAATGACTCACTTTACGCAGCTTAGCATTTGTGCCTCTCTCGTATTGAGACTTTGGCACTGTCAGAAGCACATCCGGCCAATATTTGTATATTTCATTTGCATCTGCAGAATCAGGATTTCCATAACTACTTATCATGTATTCAAGTAAGCCATCAAAGAACACTCTCTTTAGCTCCGCTTCTAATGCGGCTGTTGCACATATACAAATACCTGAAAAATCGAAATCAGGTGTATTGATATCTGCGCATCGCTTCAATAATGCTCCTGCTGATACCAAGGATGTCTGAGATGATGCTAAAAGGCAATTCCATCGTTCGCCAAACAGCATGTTCAGACCTTCTCGCTCCTTTTTAACAATTTCATCACCCGACAATGCAACTTTCTCATCGATATATGAGGATGTATGTTCAATAAACGTTCCAACCTGTTTGTCTTGATCAGGCAATGACGAATTTTGCAGTTTGCTGCGTTCATTATCCAAATAGGACTTCAGATCATTATTGGTGAAAGAAACAAGTTGATCTACCTGTTTAACCAAATAATCTGTTTTCTGTGACAATCCTGAAAGGCGTTCAGAAAAATCTTCTGTCATTTGATCCACTTGAGAACTAAGTGTGGATAATTTCTCATCAATACCATTTTGATTAGCATTGTAAATATCAAAAATCCGCTCATTCAAATGCCAAGTATTTGAACTCAAATAAACATCAAACAGTTCATTAATATGTGTCTCCGCTGAAAGATTAGCCACTGGAAGTATATGTAGTTCATCAATAAGTTCTTTGTTCTTACTGTTCTCGGCATCTCTTATCTTTAATTGAATTCCTATAAGATATGCGTAGATCGTGACGTAATTCAGATCAATTGACTTAACTAACCCGCCAGGTTCTGCCAGAAAGGCCATGTTATCGTCACCACAAATACTCAAATTTCCATAACATATCAGCGACCTTTCACCTGAAACCCATGTAATATACTCAAACGGATTATATATATTACCTGCTCCTACACCGGTTGCCGATCGCATGTTACTTCTTCTCTGGTTCCGTAACATTTCAAAAAACTGTGGCATAATGCCATGATCGATATCTCCCGTAATGTATTCCTGTATGTATGCCTTACCAAAGGTTTCTTTCTTGTAAGGACTGAGCCTTACGTATGTCTGAATCGACAGAATCTTACCTACCAATTCCTTAATGGACCCATTTACTATTTCCACTGAATCCTTAGCCACTTTGTTTTCGTAGGTGTATTTGATATCTTTTTGTATTGCTGTAATTTGTTCTGTAAAATTAAGAACCTCATCCGGAGATAACTCATTGCTATTGATTTCCAGATGTATCATTCCTAATCCAGTCTTGAATAACAGCAATCTGATCTTACCAAAACGAAAATCAATCTTTTCCTTTTTTAATGTGCAAATTCGATTCTCGTTTTTATGCACGCCTAACAATGCTCTAACAGGCTGGTTAAATTCAACTCTTTTTACCATTGTACCGCCAGAAGTATTAAGCAGGGGGGATCCTCCCATCTGAAAGGTCTCATTTACAGGCAGATCTTTAAAGCAGTAAGCAAACCACTCCTTGCTGCTATAATTTCCGTTCTCTTTAATTTGCTCAGCAATCTCTTTTGTTGGCTGTTCCTTGCAATCATCTATCTTCTCCCATTCAGACAAATCAAAAGCAAATGGGACCAAAAGATTGCACACCGCTTTATCGATCATAATATTCCTCCCCAACATGAAGAACTATGTTTGTCGACATAGTTCTACGTTTCTATGAGTCTTATTCATAAATGCATCTTTTCAGACTTTGTCCAACAGTTTTTTACAAGCATCATAGTCCATCATATTAAACTCCGGTACTACACTTATTTCTTCCATTGTTGATTTAATTTCTACAAATAGATCAACATATGGATCCAAGTTATAATTGCATAATTCTTTTATTGTATAATTGCACAGCGTTCCGATTTTTCCAGTTATTTCCTGTCGCCGTGTCACTTTATACTGATGTGGCACATTTGACTTTCTACGCAAACCGATAAACACTTGGATATCTTCATAAATATCATCCAGCTCTGATTTCAACTTAGATATCAAGTATTCTGGTGACACATTTTTTTGTCTGTGGCTCATCCAGTCTTCCAATTCAGGAATGATATAGGAATACTCTAAGCACAAGTTACTATAGAACTCATAAAAATCATCTTCCATCACAAAGAATGATTTACATTTATTAAATATCATTTCTAATGTATCATTCTCTCCAAAAGCTACATGATATTCCACATAACTGCGAATCAAGTCAAATCGAACCGGATTCAAATAATTAAGGCAATTCTGCAGGGCAAATAGCTCCACATATTCAAAGCCCATATATCTGTCCTTAAACTGTAAATACTCTACCGCTGCCTTCTCTACTCCTTGCATCGCACAAAGCTTCACCAGCCTATCATCAAATACCAGCCTGTCAATACTATCTTCAGCAATTATACTTGTTTTACATCTTTCAAGAAGATTTCCAGAAATGACATTACTAACCTTTAGATACTCTGGAGTATTATAAATTATTTTGAGTTTTTCCAGTTCATAAAGATCCTGATCATAATCAACATAATCAAGCTTAAAATACATACAATAAAGCTTATAAATGAGTGACAATTCAGACTTCGCAATGTCAGTCAATCCACATTTATAGTATTGTGCTAATGCCACAAACAAAAGCTTAGATGTTTTGGTATTAAAATACGAATATAATCTTCCCAGTAAAAACTCTTGAACATCCTCATTCCATTTTCCCGGCATCATTTCTCGTTGAAAGCCAGAGATTGTAAGCACCTTTGACAATTGAAGTGCCAGTAACGGGAGGCCTTGACTCATTTTATAGATGTAGTCTTTATTTTCCTCAGTTGTAATGAATCGTTCAAATGATTCAAGAAGATATCTATCGTCATCTTTTATATGCTTATTCACAAAGTTGGCTCTCATGAAATCAAGAACCTGTTTTTGCGATAGTTCATTTATATAATATTCTTCGCCAATCATATATTGCGATCTGGTAGTAATCACAACCTTATGCTTGTCGATTGATAATCGTGAAATTAAAGAAACGACCTTTTTCTTTTCCGTGTCCTCCAACGTTTCAAAGTCATCTATGATTAACAGTAAACCATTTTGCTCAATGATCGCTCTTTCAATTTTAAAAACCCATTCATCATCTGAATCGAGAATATCTACTCCTAATACATTTCCGATTAGTCGTACAATATCCTCATAACTTTGAACGACGTCGTTAGTACGAATGTCTTGAATCGATCCCGCAATATTCATAGACTGTTTCAATTCTCTGTCCTTTGCCGAACAAAACACAACGTATTCAAAATTTGTTTTAAGGTTAAATGGTTCAAATAAATACTTTGTGCAAATATACTGAACTAATGCAGTTTTTCCAACACCACCCCCACCACGGACGGTAATGCATACATTTGAACGACTGCTCTCAATAAATTTCCAAATCTGTGATACATATTTGGTAATTGGATCTATAGCAATGAATGAATCATAATTATTCTCAAACTTATTACATATCATCCCATTAGCCTTACAAAAAGTGTATGCGTTCTCCTTTTGGAATGATTGGAAATATCCTGGAACAATCTGGCTCCATCTCGGTTCATCATCAAAATCCGATACTTTACAATATTCAAACTTATTATTTGCAGTATTGAATGATGAATAATCATAAAAGCTAAAATCGAAATTACTTTCTCTTTTTACCATTAAAAATGGAGCAACACGAAAAACCTCTGTACCGACTAAATAGCTAAGTCTTCCTTCGTCAAGTCCCAAATCACTAATAGTCTCAGTATCAAGAGTGATAAACCTGAACTTGTGTGTATCAAACGTTACAATTCCCGAAAAATCATTTGAATCTCTGAAGTAAAACACTCCATCTCCAGATAACACAGGAATATTTAGTTTTTGAATCTTGTCGTATACAGCCTTATAGCAGACATATACCTCTTGCCAAATATTCTCTTGGATGTTCGGAATGACAGTTCCATGTGCAAATGTACGATTTCTCTGTTCAATGAACTCATTAATATATTTCTGATAATTCTTTTTGCAACTCTGAAGCATCCCATCCCTGTCAACTTCATCACAAGACAAAATTGCGCCCAATAGTTTGCCGATTACTGGCTTTTTTAGTTCATTAAGAATCAAATACTTCTTTTCACGTGACAGATAATGGGATGTTCGACTCCATTCGCACGCAAACAATAAATACATTTGATACTCAATCAAAACTCTATACATTCCTGAAAGCGTAGTATATTTACCATTAATGTTACTCGCTTCTATCAGTTCAATTTTTTCTATAATTCCACGTTGAACGTAATCCATCCCATAAACTCCTTACAAACAGCACCGTATCTTCAATGCTTATATACCGAAGAATTCTTGAGAAGACTAGTATCATAGCCTTCTCAAGACTCTCCCAAACTTTTTATGACGGTTTATCAATAAACTTATCGAGAATTGCTTTTGCTCTTGATGAAACAGTATAATTAAACGAAGGTCCTTCAACCGCTACATAATACAGAAAATGTGCATAATCCTTATAGTTGTTTTTATCGATCACGCTCTCAATAATATTTAAACATGATACCTGATCAGCTAAGCCAATCTCACATTTTCCAAAAATTGTCTTGTAACCAAACCACTGTGCCATCAGATTCACTACATGAGAATCGTAAAGATGTCTGTATTTCTTAACCAACTTTTCATAATTAGCAATGCATGTGGACAACTGATCGCCACTCAGATCTCTGCTCATGTATCTGAAGGTGCTCTCCTGAATCTGATTTCCTTTCTGAGACATTCCATAAAAACCACTAATATATGTTTTCATTGCATCTGCTCTTTTTTCAGACAAAAAAGCTTCCATTAATTCATCACCAGTAATCTTTCCCTGGTGAAACAGTGCAAGTCTTCCTGCTGCATAATACCAATTGTCTTTCTCAATCTTTGCAATTTTTCGAATGGCATTCTCATGATAAACTGTATTGAAATATGATATTGTAGCATTTACGACGCTTCTTCTAATTCCTTGTGTATGATCAAGATCAAGTTTCTCATACAAACGTTCAGTGATTTCCATACTATGTGCTACTCTGAACATATTGATTATGTCATAAAGCCCCGGCTGATCAGGAGAATTGAATAACGTATCGAATCCCTCTTCGATAAGTGCCTTCTTTTCAGCTTGACTCTTTGCACTTGCATATCGTCCCATAAATGTCTTGCTGTTACCGCCATCATCAATCAATTTCTTAACTATACCCTTCACATACGGTGAAGACTTAATAAACATATCTGCATCAAGCTGGCCATAATAACTCGGAAAATAGTTTTCAAAATCTCTTTTGAACTTATTTCCTATTCGTTTATCAATATCAGATCTGCCTTCCAGATCCCTGATTTCATCTAATATTTCCGGAACAAACTCTACTCGTTTTGACTCCATCAAACTATAGAAACAATAAAATCTGGTTTCATCATCATAATGGTAATTCTCATAAACCCATCTGAGTTTCTCGGTGTCTCCAATCTTACTTAATGCCAATGCACAAATACTAATTACATGCTTCCATCCCCATGTTCGAATAATGTGCTCAATTGAAGAAATATAGGACTCATTATCCTTCCATACTTTATAAACAACGTCTGCAACATCTTCCACTAATCGAACATTAACAAAACTGTTTGAAATCACATTGGACGTATATAACATAACCTCGATAGGGCATACTTCCTTGTGATAATTAATATTCATTGCTTTACAGGCGCTGAATAAATTATTACTCAAACTTCTTGTGTTTCCCGGAACATACTGATTCCAAATCGAAACAAATGTATCAACATCTGATTTCTCAAACTGGCCAGTAAACAGCTGATTACTCTTCATATCAACTATTCTTCTACCGCCCTTAATTGCTTTATCGTCAAACTGTATCTCTGCCGTTTTTTCAGCTAACACGATTCCATGTTCTTCGAATGTCTTTCCCAAGTCAGCTAAATCGTGCACCGATATTGTCTTTCTTGATTTTTTCATCTTGTACTCTCCATAAATATTAATATGTATCAACAGTTAACTCTAATCTCTGTTTCCTAATATCTTTAAGGTCAAGATACAGTCGCAAGAATCGATTTTCATCGATTTCGTAAGAAATCGTTGCTTCCGTTCCTGGAGCAACTAATTCGTCAAACCGTACGGAATAATCGTATAAGATTCGCATATGAGCATCCCATACGGAACGTCCTGCAAACAGATTTATACATACACCACTGGATCCAACATGGAAAACATGATCAACAACACCCTTTGTCGGTATAACTGTATCCGGTGCAATAATCTGTAATGGCAACGAGTTGTACATATCAATAAAAATCGCTTCTGCCAATCGCGGACGGTTATCGGTTTCAACCTCTTCAACCTTCTCAATAACCTCTTCATCAACGCCAGCCACTCCCTCGTGTGTATTTCCAGAGACATTAGACTTCAGGAATTTGGAAAGCGATGCTCCTAATGCTACAGAATCCATCGGCTCAGGAATATCAATAATCGGGCATTTACAATACTCTTTTAATGCATGCTTAACCGGCAAATATTTAGACATTCCACCTGTCATAAATACGCAGTCGATAGGTCTCTCACCACTTCTTTCAAGCTGTTTTAATAATTGATACACCGGTTTAATGATGTTCTTATCGATCATCTTATTAGTCAGGTCTCTTGAAGGATGTGTGTAGTTATCTTCAAAAAAGACCTCTGTAAATTTCTGATACTCCTCATAACTAATATCCAATTTAACATTTTCATATTTTGACAAGAAGAGTCTCAACGATCCAAACGGAACATCAGGTATCATACTGGAATCAGGAATCTCATCGTCTCCCGCTACAGTCATAAGCAAATCTGAGTACTGTTGCTTGTACTGCTCACAAAATGGAATTATTGTTGAAACCAAATTATTCTTTACATCATCAGAATCTACATCGCTGTCCTTAATGTCGTATCGCTGAAATAATTTGTTCAATAATCCAATTGCCGCCTGTTCATCAAAATCATTGCCACCAAATTCTGTATATCTGTTAGTTAAAATAAAATGAACCTCAAAGTCATAGTCATCATTAACCTTAAAATCAACAATACAAACGTCACAAGTTCCTCCACCAATATCATATACAAGTACTCTCTTCGTTTCAGAAAAATCAACAATTTCTTCCTCTCCGGAAATAATCTGCCTATTTATATAGTAATACAGTGCAGCAACTGGTTCTTCCAGAATAGAAACTTTATGCTCGGTATCAAACCCTGCCATCTTTGCCGCAGCCAAAGTATCAGCAACCTGATCCTGTGTAAAGGAAGCGGGAACAGTAATGGTTACAGAAGGAAATTCTGCATTTCGGCCAACATAAGTAAGAATATTTTCATAACACACCTTAAGGATTTCAGCTGCTGCTCTCACTGGAGTAAAGCCATTGTCATAAGTAGTCTTTGTTCCCATATCAATTTTAGTGTTATAAAGAAGATTACTACTTGCACCATCTCGCTTTCTATTCTTTGCATATTCACCAACGCGTACCTTACCGTCATTATCAATATAGAGAACAGAGGGTAAACTTTTTCTTCTTCCTTGCTGCCCAGCTAAAACATCCTGATTAATCTCTCTTGTTGTCGGCAGATGAAATCTTTTACCCTGTTTACAACTAGCAATCACTGTATTTGTGGTACCTAAATCAATACCAATATGCATTCCTTGCATTATTCTTCGCCCTCCTTACATGGATTTACTCTAGGCATAACCAAATCACTGTCCTTATACTTCCATCCTGGATAGATCACATGTCCTATATTCAGGCCTTCTTGTACACTTGCCTGATCAAAGGTATACACTTCATCAAGCATATCGCTATAGAATTTCACTCTTTTCCCGATTTTTGCAGTTTCCGTAGGATTAATTCCCAAACTACTAAAAACAAAGATCATATTTTGAATTAGTGAGCGAACTTGCTCAATAGAAGTCTCTTTCTTCCCAGAAGAAACCAAATATAATTCATTAAGTACGGATCCATAGCGAGTGTCACATAATCTCTGAACCATCTCCATAAGTGCTTTATCATACTGAGATACTTCAGATTTAAAACTTTGAGCCTCGATATTTTCATAATATTCAAGTTCTCTTCTTAGTTCGTGAATTTCCTTTTCTTTTTCTGCCAGTAAAAACTCATACTCACTTAAATCTCTTGCATTCCTAAGTATGGTCTTTTCTCCCTTTGTTGTCGCATTATCCTGATTTCGATAATTAATCTCCTCCATAAGGAGTTCATTTAGATACATTAGTTCCTTCTTAAAAGGAATCATCGCATCATTCAATTGCGGTTCAAAATCCACCCCTCTGTAGCGATCCAAATGATAATAGCTAATTATTTTCTTCTTATTTTCAGTGAAAACGCTTCTAAGATTAGCAGCTAAATCATATGTTTGTTTTCTGATATTGCTATCTAAAGCTCTGAAATTCCGCGCTCCATTTGCAAGTGCAATTTTAATATTTACGCAAGCAAGCATCTCAAATAATTGCATATCTTTTCTCAGATTGCGCAGTTGATTGCCATAAATGAGGATAAACGGTCTTTTATGCTCATTTATGTAATCTTTAACTTCTTCCCCAAATGAGTAGTTTGGAAGACGCTGTTCCCAAGAATATCTCAAACTCTCAAAATATTCGACAAAATCGCTTTCACAGACCTTTACTTCTGCAATAGCGTCCACCTGAAGCTTAAACATAGTACGTTGATTCTCAGGGATTCTATTTTTCTCACATAATACCGTAAAAGAATCCTTCTTGATATTTGCAGTGTGTCCAAGAACACAATCGGCAACTGCTTGATATGCCTCTTCAAACGAATCAATAAAGGCATACATTTGACTGCAAAAAGCACCGTACTGTTCGTATACCAAACTTGTAGTATATTGTCCGTAGAGATATCTTATCTCTTTTTCAAAGATGACGAATGTCTCCTCACTTAATTCTGGATTATCTATACACTGTTTTAAAAATTCACTTTCATCTGTGATCTCATCAAACGAAGCTGCGCGATATAGATTATGTATCATTACATAACTAGCAAATAATCTTACCAGAAATGACTTACTGCGAATCTGAGCTGGTGAACAAGGAAACATAATCTTAGTTGCCTTTTTAAATTTATCTGCATAATCACACAAATCATCTATTAGCAAACTATCCCCAAATAGCCTTGATCTATAATAATCCAATTGATCCTCATAACGAAATTTGGAATCAACTGTGTTCCCAGCAACCAAATCAAACAAAAGGTCAAGCATCAACCTATCATAACCAGTCGATAATTCATTACCTTTTAACAATGTGCTATCCATATTAACCTCCATTTTCTTAATCTTTTATCTTCCATATCAAGGTGTCTGCCGTTGTTAACACCATCAAGTTTTAAATGTAACACTCGTGACTCCCTCAATAATACGCACCCATCAGCCTTTATGACTTCAAAAAATCCCGTATCAGCCATCTGCAGTTTGACGCATCTCCCTATAAATTACTCCAGCCAATGCACTCATTACGGCATTGTACTTTGACTGATCCTCAAAGAGTGCAGAATAACTCTCCTGAGATTCCATAAAGCTTTCCATCGCAGCTGTTCCGAATGCGGCAGGGAAGATGCTCTCCACAAAAATTCTAGAATCACTGGTTCTTGCAGAGCTTTCCAATTTCTTATCTGCAATCAGCTTGTCATGCAGAGCACCAAGCATTACTCGGTCAGAATCATTGAATTCTCCCTTGTACTTCTCATTGATTTTCTCCAGAATCTCATCAAGTGTACTCTTCTGACGATTGCCCTGAGCACTCTTGCTTGTTGCAGGCACGTACTGACCATCTACATTTTCAAGGCGAATCTCACCCTCAAACGTCTTCTGCAGCTTGTAATATTCCAGTTTCAGCTTTCCCTCCAGATCAACTGGATCTTCAGGTTCAGGAGGAAGCAAGCCGATCAGATAGCTCAGGAACAAATACTCCTTGTGCATATCCTTATCGAACATTCTAGCAACCTGCGTAATATAGCTGTACCAACGAATCAGACTGCGCACCAATCTTCTGAACTGGTAACGTTCTTCTGGATTCTTCAGGTTATAGCGATCTGCCACAGGTTTAAGAACACTGGTCATACGTCCCATTGCTCTTTCATCCTGTTTACCCGGTTTGTTCCAAACTTCAATAAAGGCAACAACATCATTCTGGTTGTAGATTGCATAATCCAGCAGCTCACGTTCAGTCTGATAAATCAGGTCTGCATTTACTTCCTGTTCCAAACTGGTTTCCTGATAGAAAGGCTGGAATGCATCCAGGATATCTTCTTTTCTATTCGCAAAATCCAAAACAAAGGTATCTGTCTTTCCAGGGCAGGTACGATTCAGACGAGAAAGCGTCTGCACTGCCTTAACATTTTTCAGTTTCTTATCCACAATCATGGTATGAAGCAACGGTTCATCAAAACCGGTCTGGTACTTCTCAGCCACAATCAGAACATTAAAATTATCATGGAACTCTGCCTTGGTCTGGGTATCAGAAATATGACTGCCATCTTTGCGAACATTCAGTCCAGATTCTGTCACTTCATCTTCTCCATCCTGTACAGTGCCGGAGAAAGCCACCAGCACATCCATATCGACATATTGCTGTTCCTGGATATACCGCTTCACCTTATGGAAATAACGCACCGCAGCCAGTCTGGAGTCTGTAACAACCATTATCTTTCCACGTCCACCGATCTTATGACGGGTAGTGTCACGGAAAGTCTCGACAATAATCTGTGCCTTCTGGCTGATATTGTACGGATGAAGCTTTTCATATTTTTTGATAATCTTTGTTGCGCGACTCTCCGGCAATTCCGGATTATCCTCTGTATTTTTAGCGATTTTGAAACAGGTATTGTAAGTCATATAATTCTGAAAGACATTCAGAATAAATCCCTCTTCAATAGCCTGTCTCATGCTGTATATATGGAATGGATGGAAAGAACCATCATCCCATTCAGAACCGAACATTTCAAGCGTAGCTGCCTTCGGTGTTGCTGTGAACGCAAAGAAGGACAGGTTCTTATGCTTTCCATGTGTCAGCATTTCCTGAACAACCTTGTCGTTCTGGTCGATCTCATCTTCGCTCTTACCTTCAATCTCTGCATACTCGTGCAGAGCCTCTTCGGTATCTGCAAGAGCTGATTTCAGCTTCATAGCAGAACTGCCGGTCTGCGAAGAATGTGCCTCATCGACAATGATTGCATAGTTACGTCCTGATGCCGCATCCACTTTCTGATAGATCACAGGAAACTTCTGCAGCGTGGTGACGATAATTCGAACACCACTATTCAGAGCATCACGAAGATCTCTGGAATTCTTATCCTCTCCGATTGCTTCAACCGCACCAATGGTATGGTCAAATCCAGAAATCGTCTCCTGCAACTGAGCATCCAGAACAGTACGGTCAGTAACGACTACAACACTGCTGAATACAGCTTTGTTATCTTCGTCATGCAGGGATGCCAGACGATATGCTGTCCATGCAATAGAATTTGACTTACCGGAACCAGTGCTATGCTGGATCAAATAATTCTGCCCGGAACCGTTCTCTCGTACATCAGCAATCAACTTTCGCACGACATCCAACTGATGATAGCGAGGGAAAATCAATGCCTTTTTCTTTGTCACACGCTCCGTTCCGTCAGACATGAGCTTTTTATCTTCTTTTACCTGCAGATGGATGAACTTCTGAACAATATCCATCATGCTGTCTTTCTGGAAGACATACTCCCAGAGATAGGCAGTCGGATACCCTCCCGGATTAGCAGGATTTCCTTTACCACCATCGTTACCCGCACCATTAGAACCCTGGTTAAAAGGCAGGAAATAGGTATTCTTGCCATCAAGCTTTGTTGTCATTCACACTTCAAGCTGATCCACGCAGAAATATCCCAGAATTCGTTTATTGAACTGGAAGCATATTTCACGGGGATCACGATCATACATCCACTAGCGCTTTGCATTATCTACAATTTGACCGGTGTACTGATTTTTCAGCTCAAATGCAAAGACAGGAATTCCATTTATTGCAATCATCATATCTACTGAGTTATGAAAAGTCGTGGAGTAAAACCACTGGCGATTGCAAGTAATCTCATTCTTCTGATACAGTGCAGATGCCGTCTGGTTCAATCCTGATTCCGGCTTAAAATAGCAGACTCTGAAGCTAATCCCACGGTGCTTAAAACCATGGTGCATCACATCCAACAGACCATATGTATCACAGGCATTATTAAAACTCAGACAGAACTTTCTGGTAGTATCACCGCTGTTTTGCAGTTCAAATCTTCTCCATTCATTCGGTTGTGTCTTCTGAATGAAGCGAATCAACGTATCCGGGAACAGTCCCAGCACAGGATCATACACATCATCATTATGTGTGTAAGCGCCCGCAGGGGACAGGAAGGATGCAGTGATGTCGTCTTCAAAGCGTTTTTCATTTGTAACGTCAACACTCACGCATTACATCATCCTTTCTCCCGTCATCAGTTCTGCAATAAGCACTTTTTTATATTCCTTGAAAAGTTCTTCTTTTTGAGTCTTTATCGCAGATAATTGTTCAATAAGTGTAAACAACTTGCTGATTTCTACAACACGTTCAACTGCCTTACACTGCTCCTCATATGGAGGAATAATAAAACTAAGATTCGCTATTTTTGTCCAACTCAGATCACAACTCCTTGCTCTAATACCTGTGGATGTAGACATAAACACATCCTGATATGCTAAATATCGTAAATACCACATGATATATTCTTTGTTATACCCAGTTCTTACAGAACATACATTGAGAACTGGTGAACCCTTTCCTTTCGAATCCGAAATACCAATTGCCCCTGCAAATCCATCCATACCGTGAATTACAAGATCACCAGGTTCAATACCTTGATATCAATCTCCTTATCAGCAAACGTAAATCCTTCTTCTCGGTGTTTGCTTCTAAGTGTAACTTCCCCATCTCTAAAGCACGTTATAACACCATCATCTGCATTAACTGGACGCTTCAATAATTCCAAAACATACTTACCCTTCACTACTTCCCAAGTAGAAGGAATACGAGGGAACCATTCAATGTCAGTCGCAATGTATTGGGAATCTGAACGTTTCGTAAATGAACGTAATCCAGACATCCCTGCTAGTATTTCCTTATTAAGCTCCGTTTCTTTCTGATCCAATGAAGAAATATCATCAAGAAGATCTTGAGCATTTCTAAAGAGTGCAGGTTTATAAAAAATCTTGCCGAAAACAATCTCATAACCAATTTGGGTTTTTGCTTCATCAATCCACGCATTAGGAGTACGAGACTGTATCTCTTCACGCAAGTAATCATCAAGATTTGCAGAAAGTGGGACTATTTCTACACTTCTCTTTTTCTTATCGGGTATCAACTTACCTTTTTTTCTAATAATGTTACCTACAGAGTCAATCTCAGGCTGTTCAACAGTAATCTTTCGATATCCAAATTCAACGAGGTCCATTACTTTTGATTCACACTCTAATCCTGATACACTTTGATATGCTTTATTGCTGTATTCGCCATATGCAGTTATTATCAGTTCACGACATTCATCCGTTATGTCGTTCTTCTTTTGCCCAATTGCTTTTCTTCTTTGCACATAACAAGAAGATGCATCAATTAGTTGAACTTTACCCGCCCTCCATACTGGCTTATTCTTTAAAACTACCCAAATATAGGTTGCTATTTCAGCATTCATGAACTGATCTGGAGATAGCTGAACTATACAATCTAGCCAGTCATTCCCCAAAATATATCTTCTTATTTCCGCAGGTCCACTGCCTGCGTCTCCAGCTGCCAATGGTGATCCATTCTGAATAATAGCCATTTTTCCATTTGTAGATAGAGCGTGTTTGAAAATTAAATATTGCACAAAACATATATTTTAATATCCTTTTTCATGTTAAAATAAAGAAAAAAGGGTGTTTATTATGTTAAGGCGATATGAGTTGAACGATGATGAATGGAACCGCATTGTGAATCTACTTTCCCCGAAAAATACAGGCAAGCGGGGACGTCCACGAAAGTGTAATCGCACAATCTTCTAGAATAAATTATAGCATCTGGATGTGTAAATGTCAATTTTCGATTGAGATATTCAATCCGTTTCTGCAGTTTACCTCCAAGTTTAAAACTCCAATTTCAATTTCAAAAGCACCAGACACAGCTTTTGCTTGTCCGGTGCCTCTATCACTCCGCCCCCGTTCTCACATATTTCTTCAATTCACTTTTCTATCTCAGAACGTCAATTATTTTTTCCAAAAGGCCAAAACTTCCACCAGTACAGAATGTTTGTCCCTCTCTATGTCGACCTCCTCCAGCAGAAGCAAGCAATCCATATCGTTTCTGCATATCCTTAAGGAATTTCATACGATCAGGAACTGTCAGATACTTTTCGCAATATACTTCCATTCCTGCGAGTATTGTTCTTGTATCTCCAACACTGTAAGAACATTCTTGTCTCACTAGCCAACTGAATTCCTCGATTAACAGTTCTATTTCCTTCTCATTCATGGAGTAGCCGTATGGATGTGCCAGAATTGGAATTCCACCACTCGCAATAACCTGGTGAATAATTTCCCTCAAGGACGCATAATGTATATACCGGGTAATTGGAATATAGTACGGGCTAAAGTTACCTATCTGGTTATCAAACGCAGCTTCGATATCCTTTTCAATTCCTTTCTGCACCAGAACCCTTGCTATGTCGTGACGTCCAATATGCTTCCCTTTACTTCTAGCTGCTATCACCTCATCCATTGTGATATGAATATTCCTCGTTGCTAAGTCCTCCAAAATCGCACGGATGTAAGCTTCTTTTCCATCACCAATTTCAGAGAATATCGCCTCAAAGTCCGAAGCATTCACTCCGTTTGGAAAGATACCCACCACATGTATTTCTGTCGTTTCCTCCCATGCAGGAACATAATATTCTGCCGAAAGCTCAATTCCCGGAATCACCTGCACCCCTTTTCTTACAAATGGTTTTGTATATGTCAATACGTTGTGATCCGTGATTGCAATAGCAGAGAGCCCTGCTTCTTTCGCACAGTGAATCACCTCTTCCGGAGACTGCTCCCCATCCGAATTAGTGCTGTGCGAATGAAGGTCTATGAGCTTTCCTTTATGATTTACATCTTCAAAATTATAAGTCATTCACATTCCTCCCTTCACTGATAATGTGCAGATTGTTTCATCTGGTAATTCTTGCAACCCAGGTATGGGCTGCTTTGGCATTGTAGACAAGCATCGTGTTGCTATCCTGCATTCTTGTCAGATCATCATGAGTAAAAATACATTTCGTCTCGGTAGTTCTTGCCTGGCCCAATCTAAGCCCTCCTCCATTTCTATGATGTATATTGCCAAGTTCGTGATTAGGTGAATCTCTATGCAAAGTGAAATCTGTGGTGTTTGTAACTTTCTCACATTCATACGATGGTAATACCGCCATCAGACTTTTTGCGGATGTTCCGATAGAAGAAACTAGAATGTAATCCATTGAAGCCAGTAACTCTTCGGCTGTCATCTTGCATCCTTCACTTCCTCTGATAGATCTACTCAAGGCTTCCGACATAATAATATAACTGCCCAAACTATTCAGTATATTGAGGAGTTCCTGATCTACCTGGATTCCATTCCCCAAGCACAGAATCACCATTCGATCATACCAGTTGACCATGGCATCTTTCATCATATAAGCGGTCTCTGCTCCCGGGCGAACCGTTATCATCCCATTGCCCTCGGGCAAATCCCTCGATATTTGACAGTCTCTCCAGTCTGTTGGAATCGTACCAAGGAACGAAGTTTCAAAGTCTTTTTGTGTGCCCACCAAAACGTATGGGATTTCCAACATTCGAAGCATCTGCTTAAGAACTGGATACAACTTGTTATATTTGCCACACATTAGCATCGGAGAATTCGCTTTTACCCCTGTCACACTGATCATATTGGCACATGTTGTCATCTCTAGATCTGCTATATTCTTTCTTGCCGTATTAACAGAATCGTTTTTCCCGATTGGCAGACTTAAAAGACCCAATCCCTGTGAGCTAAACAGCTTTCGCTTACGCATGATATATCTCCTCCCTTACATTCCGAATGCAACATCTACAATCTTCTCAGCAGCTGCCGCATCCTGACATGAAGCATTGAAATATGTTCCGTATTTATCCTGCTTCAGTTTTGCAGCTGGTCTATCACCCTGAATGATATAAATCTTAAAACGTTTTTTCGCCTTTTGCAGAATGTAACATATTGAGTTAGCATTGACGTAATACTCATACCCCTCACCAGGTGGAGGGATAAACCCCTCTCGCCAAGGTCTGTCACCACCTGGTTCTCTCTCTGTTCCAAGGAAATTCTTGACCTCCATAATAATCCACACAATACCAAGCAGTGCATATGCCATATATGGCAGGATCTCAAGTGTTCTGGAAATATGATAAAACATGTTAATTCCTCCTTAGTGAATACCAACAGCCCATCTGAACAAAGCAACCAGTGGTAAAATCATAATTACAACAGCCATGATAATCACGAATGTCACACCCATAGCTGCCATTAATGTCTCAAGTGTTGAACCAATGAGAAGATATGTCATCATGCCAATCTGCTCATTGCAATACACAAGAAGTGCTGCGAAAGCGACTGCAAGTCTTCTCATGAGATTATTATCGTCTGCTTTTACCATAAGTACGATTGCCACCAGAATCGCCATAATACATACAGCAAACCGTACAATCTCTATAATGTGTTGTTCCATACGCATCCTCCTTATTATTCGTTGAGACTCTGGACAATATCTGTTGCGATAGAACTGTTATAATCCACCAGCTTTACAGAACGATTCAGTGGAGCCTTCTCATTGAGATTACCTGCTTCATCACGATCATCGATATATAAGCAGGAACTCCAACCACATCCAAGAGTTACAATTCGATTCCCATCAATGCCAGCCTTGTCCACTAGGAGAGATCGAATGGCCTGTGCACGTTTCTCTGAAAAGGCGATGCAGCTATCCTGTTCACCGGCAGATGTAGTTGTACCACATATCATCAGAGTAAAATCAGGATGGTCCTCCATATAAGAAATGATGTATCCAAGTGCCTCCATGGCATCATCAGGAGTAGCGAGTTCCGTAGAATCCGGAAGGAATGCAACACTCTTGTCATCGAAAGAAAGGATGTCACCCTCTGCAAATACCTCTTCGATCACTTCTTCCTTCTCACTTTCCTCAACTTCTTCCATCGGAATAACCTTCGCTGACAGTCCGAATTGTGTTCCTTCTGTCTCCATTACAGATACCTGGTGCTCAAAAGAGTAACATCCGTCCAGAGGAACATTGTCCATGAAAACAACCTCATCAGCCCCCATATTAGTAAGCCAGGTGCGATAAAAGTCCTTATCGATTCGCTTTTCATTGTCGCTAAGTGGAAGCTGATCGGTACCTGCCACATCGCCGCAGCAGTACCAGATGACCTTAATTCCACTCAAATCTAAATCCATTACCTCTGCGAGCTCCGTTGCAGAAGTTTCAACGTCCAGATCACAGAGTGGAACAGTTCTCATATCAATCAAACCGGAAGTAGATACTCCAGAGCCATAATAAACCAGAATGTTATCTCTTCCTTCTACCTGCTCCAAACGAAGCTTTCTAACCGCAAGAGATGTTGCTGCAGCAATATCGACCTCATCATTATCCGGAGCTGCTGCATCTAACTGTCCGATGATATCTGCCGCTACAGATGCCTGTGCTCTGCTAATCATATCTTTCGAAAATCCTCTATTGCCAAAATCCGGGACTGTGCCTTCACAAATCACATTCGGAGTTGCATCTGCCAGGATACAGCTATATGTAGATCCTGCCACTTCTGAAAGCTGGGCCAGCTCGTTTATTCCCGTATCCAGCACAGGATTATTGTTCGCGATTACAGTTACAAGAGATACATTATATGGCTGATTTAACTCGACAGGTTCCTCGCCATTACCACATCCGGTACACATACATGCAACAACTCCAAGTGCCAGTACCATACTCATCATCTTCTTCATATTACACAGCCTCCTTATACTTTCTTTCCTCACGGAATACTGTTGTTGTCTTTGCCTTCTTCATTTCGTTAGTGTTAATTGTGTCATCTGTTTCAACATGATCATCTATCTCCTGAGCTTCAAGAAGCTTCTTAGCGGATGCCGTCATCGCATCCGCATAAGATGCATCCTGCTGATGTAATGCTAAAAGCTTTCTGCAGTGAATCAACAAACCGACTCTTAGCGCCTCTAAATTGGCTTCCGCAGCCGTTCTGCGCTCTCTATCGCAAATCATTGGTTCCACAGCCTGCTCAAGAGAATTCAATTCTGTCTCCAGCTGGTTGCAAAGCTTTTCATCCTGCTTCTGGTCTGCTCTGAGCTTAATACACTCTTTCTCAAGATAGTATTCTTTGTCGTAAGAGAAGAAAAAGGACAGCGCACCTGTCACAGCAGTGGCCAGCGAAGAAATGATAGCCAAGGCATATTCTGCAACTGTAAAGGTATCTTTGGAAACAAAGTCCCCCTGTGCATTAAAAGAACCATACTGCAGTGGCATACTACCTACACGGATTGCAATACTTCCAAGCACACTTACTAAAAAGAGAGAAACAAACACTCCAAGGAAGATGCGATACAGTCCTTTTGATGTTGAATCACTTTTCTTCGAAACCAATGTTCCCAAGGCATACATTGTTCCATCGGACATCAGACCAAGGCATACTACCAGGATCGTCAACATTTTAATATTTGCATATAAAATACTCTGTACAAATCCTGTATTAACAAAGCAGTCTGCAGCAAAAGCAAGTGCAGTAATAGGAAGTCCCAACTGGAGCATGAATCTTCCGATACGAACTGCATACTTAGCATGTTTATCTGAAAGTCCATCTATTTTCACCTGGCGCTTTGCAATCGTATCCTTCAGCTTAGGAATACGCTCCTTTAACTCCTGAATACGAACTGCTCTTGCCTTCAGAATGTTCTTGCCCGACAGTTCGTGCATAGCGACTTCTTCGTTATGCTTGTTCTTGGCAAATTCCCAGATGATAGCCGCATTTGGATCGCACAGTTCTCCGCTGGTATATTCATCACTGATCTGAACCATCGGGTTAATCTCACACTCAAGCTTGCGATACTGCTCTTCAATAAAAGCATCATTCAGCAAAGAATAATCTCCTACGATAAATGTCGAAAGATCTGTATGACCATCCTCAACATTTTTAGGAAGAAATGCCGGTGTGTACTCCTCCATATTTTTAGAGCCAAAGCTTTCCTGTTTCTTCTTACCGAACATATTAAACATTCTCATTGCCCTCCTTACTTACAACCTCAGAGATTCTTCGCTTGATCTCTTCATGATTCTTGTTATATAAATCAAATGCCCACTCATATTCAAGCTGTGGAATATATCTATGCAATACCGGTTTTAGAAGTACTCCATGACCGTATACACACAGACGTTCCTTGAGTGCAAATGAGGTAGCACTTAACTCATTACGACAATTTGTTTCCTTGTTAAGAATGCGATCTCTGATCATCACGAGCTGCTGCAGAATTTCTGTTTTTCTTTTCTGCATCTGATTCTTATTCGCCTTCGCCTGTTCGGCATCCGTTTTTGCTTTGGCCGCTTTACGTGCATCAGCTCTGGCAATCTGAGCTTCTTCCATAGAATCTGGCAGCTTCTTAGGCAGATTCACAGGCTCTGCTTCTTTGACTTTGATCTCGCGAATTTTTTCAGGCATATCCTCCAGTTCAAGAAAGAGCTTCTCTGCATCCGTGCATACAGCTGCGATGTCTGTCTCCAGACGATCGACTCTTTCGCTGCAATACTTGTAGAACAGATCTGTTTTGCCATTCACATACGCCGAATTCAGAAGACCGCTATCCTTGTCAATACCTGCAACTCTGAATCTTCCATCGAAAAAGCCATGCAAAAATACCATAACAGTTGGAATTGCAAGACCCTTCATCTTCACTTTCTTATTCTTCATGTTCATCCTCCTTGGATTCCTTCTTCTAATTTTCTTGGGTACAATTACGTTGTATCACATCCGAAATTTACATAATATTTCACATCGGAAAATTTGATTGATAAGATATTTCCTTATCCACAACTAGTTTTGTTAATTCGGTATAACGTCTGTAGTTCAATACTTTCTGGTTACATTCCATAAACATAACAGCAACCTGACGCACCACCTTCATCTGCTCCGCTGTATAGGAAGCACTATTGCAAAGTACTGGCAATATAATTGGCAGTGCCTTGCGAAGCTTAATGAAATATTCTTCATTTTCGGCAGCATTAGTCACCGTCTTCTGCTCAAAAGTCAGATCAGATAAACAGGTTATGAACAGTAACCGCTGTCTACCCGTCAGCTGCAGAATATCAATCTGGCCTTCTTCAAGCATACGTCTGAACTCCTGGTAGGAGGATGCATTTAAAGACCATTGAGGCGCTTTAGCATGCATACACACTTCGAAAGTCGCCATAAGTTCTTCTGTTGGTGTGTCGCAGAACTTGGTTACTGCAATTGTCTGAAAAGCCTCTCTTGGAAGTAATTCCTTACGCTTTTCAGCTTCAATAAAACGATTAAAATCATTCAATGTAATATTCATATTTAGTCCTCCTTAGGCAATTGCTACATTTTCGATAGAATCAATGCTAACAAGCATTTTCCATTTCTCAGTAGCTTTCTTTAATACAGTACAAAGCACAGTCGTTCCCGTATTTAAACCGCCAAAGTGAGCAAAAGCCTCTTGTCCATCCTCTAAGGAGAGGAATATACCTTTACTGCATCCTCCAATCACTGTTCCTCGAACACCATCTCGAATATTAGTGCCCTCTTCTTCATAATCCCAAATCCACATATCGTTTCCCTCCATTGAATAAAGTTTCATTGTAACTACTGAGGTAATCATAGCACTATCTATTTTCAGCTACCTTTTCATATCGGAAACAAAAGTTACCAAATAATCGCAATTCGGCGTGCAGAGCTCTGGTAATACCAGTTCATTTTTGTTCGTTTGTTACTTCTCCCCTAACCCCTGAAAGAACGGATACATTATCCCTAGGATGTGCATCCGTTTCGAACTCTTTTCTGTTCCCGTATTCACAAAGATCTTTTTCCAATTTCATATACATATACAGACAAAAAAAGAACGGTATGAAGAAATGGCTATCATAGTCAGATCTCCACACCTTGTTTTTATTTCTTTCTCCCAATCCGATTCTGTTACATCGTTGCTATTCTTTCAATCATTCAACCTTTTCCGATCATAGAACAGGAATTTCCTTTCTATGTTCTTTCACATATTTATCGAATTCCTGCTACCATACTAAGTAACAGCATATTTCTACTAACTTCACTCTTAAACAATTCTGAACTTACATATTTCCACTTTAGCCTTACAGTACTCTCGTAACAATCATGCAAGCTCAACCCCTTTCTCTTTGCTATCTTTTCCCTGCTGTTTTGCAATAATCTCCTTATTGATTTTCAATCGCTCATGAATAGATTTCCTTTCCTTTTTCCCATTTGTATTTTCGTTCTCTAAAAGGCAGCCCTGTTTTAGTAATGTCATTAACTTAAGAAAATTTCGATTATTGTAATAAGTGTTCAGATTAGCTTTCTTGAAAAATCACAAGATTTACGCATAACAAATAAACAAACCAAAAGTCTGCTTTTTGCCAGCTATATTCATTTGAATAATTTTTTATCCTATACGGTATGCGAAACTAACCCATCGTTTCTTTATTACTCGACGCTGATATTGTCGGTGTGGTCTTTGGGGCGATAGTTCTTTCTTAATCAGGCCTTCAACATCTATCGTTACAAATGTCTGGTGCAGATAATGCCTGCATATTTGAATTGCCATTGTGTAGTTTAATTGGTATGTGTACTTACGGTTTCTTTCTTCTAGTATGATATTTGCTGAAATAATTTCACAAAAATTATACAGGATCAGTTTTGCGTAAATTTCCTGACAGATATATTCCACATTTTTAGAGTGAAGATTTGTCAGGCCAATCGTATATTTCAGCTCACGGAAAGAAGTTTCGATTCCCCATCGCATATGATAAAGTTCCTTGATCTTTTCAGGTGGGAATTCTTCTTTATCCAGGTTGCTGGCTATACATTCATAAACTCCATTTTCCAGCTGAAACTGTGTGAGTCTGAGATGAAGTGTATAAAACAAATTCTCAGAATCAAGAAAGTCAAATGGCGATGAATTTGAGAGATATTTATAACCTTTCGTTTTATAAAACTTTTGTTTACGGGTATAATGGTATCGTAATTTAAAACACTTCAAGAGACATTTCTTAATGAATCTGATATACTGTAAACACTACAGAAAG
>OHAY01000484.1_pt1 | contig 41407 bp, 26 predicted proteins | sample 1577191 | NCBI WGS metagenome assembly OHAY01 (sample SAMEA3541504, study PRJEB24748) | human gut metagenome | biome: human gut; feature: human-associated habitat; material: faeces | place: China | collected 2012 | reverse complement strand
GTCGCCACTTGGCTATGATGCCACACTTGGAGCGTGCCATCTTCCCATGGCAGAATGCCTGGTATCCAGCTGACCGCCGCAACGACGAGGTAACACCTTGGATTGAGGCATTTGTCAATGCACGTCAGTGGATTGAAGAAAGAGTAAAGTAAATAAATGAAATATACAGATTTATTTAAGACATTTATGAAGATTGGCATAGTCACCTTTGGGGGTGGCTATGCCATGATTCCTATTATAGAATCCGAAGTCGTCGATAAACATCATTGGATGACGAAGGAGGAATTCTTGGATGCCATCGCTACGACCCAGGTTTGTCCGGGAGCCTTGGCCATCAATATGAGTTCCCTGCTCGGATATAAGTTGGCAAAGACACCGGGAGCCATTGTCTGCACCCTCGGCGCTTCGTTGCCTTCCTTCCTTATTATATTAGCGATTGCTATGTTTTTCCATCAGTTTGAGGACAACAAGGTGATTGCTGCCATGTTTGCAGGTATCCGTCCTGCCGTCGTGGCTCTGATAGCTGTTCCTACCTTTTCATTGGCCAAGAGTGCCCACATCTCGTTCGTCAACTGCTGGGTTCCTATCTTATCTGCCCTCCTGATATGGCTGATGGGCGTCAACCCTATCTGGGTAATTATCGTAGCAGCCTTAGGTGGATACGTCTATGGGCAGTTTATCCAACCGACGGAGTAATTAAAAAATCAGAATATGGAAGAGACAAAACCACATTTTGCAAGTTCTAAAAATGTTCACATAGACGAAGCTTATGTGTCATGGATCGAAGAACTGAAAGGTAGATACAAGAAAGCGCAGATAAAATCTGCGGTTAAGGTAAATTCAGAACAGTTGTTATTCAATTGGCAACTGGGACGTGACCTTGTCGTTCGTCGTGCAGAAGAGCATTGGGGAGCAGGTGTAGTAGAACAGGTTAGTCTCGACTTAAAAGCCGCATTTCCTAAGGCGAAAGGATTCAGTACCACTAACCTTTGGAATATGAAAAATGGTATCTTTTTTATTCCACAAACAAAGCGAACGAAAAACTCCACCAACTTGGTGGAGAATTACAAAACTCTGATAATAAGCTAAATACGAAGCTGCAACAACTTGGTGCAGAAATTCAAGAAACCGAACATTCCCCAAAAATGGGAGTTGCCTCTTATGACAAGGTACGTATCAAGAAAATACGTGAAGCTCTCCCTTCAGAAGAGGATTTAAGTCGCCAGCTTCAACTATTCGAAAATAAAAGAAAGTAAAAAACATACTAACAGATACCATGCCAATAAACAAAAATGCTTTCATAAGATACAAGATACTGGACAAATGTTTCAGTGACAAATACCATAAGTACTTCATAGAAGATCTTATGGAAAAAGTCAATATCCAATTAATCGATGCAGGAATAAAGCCTATATCCAAGAAACAGATATACGATGACATCAAGTTTATGAAAAGTAGCGAAGGATGGGAAGCGCCAATAAAATCCTATCAAGATGGCAAGCGCAAGTACCTACGCTATGAGTTCGAATTTTCCATTATAGAGACTCCGATAACGGAGATGGAAGTAGAACAACTCGAAACGCTTATTACTTCACTATCACGTTTTCAGGGCATACCTATGTATAGTTGGATTGAAGAATTGCTTACCAATCTTCGATACCGCTTTGGTCTAAGAGGAGTAGAGACAAACTTTATCGGATTTGAACAAAACCGAGACATGAAAGGCTTGCGATTTCTATCCACTCTTACCAACTGTGTTATCAAACGCCAACCTATCCTCATCGACTATCACCCTTTTAACAAAGAGGTCGTAAAATGGACGATTCATCCGTACTACCTCAAGCAATATAATAATAGGTGGTATCTTTTAGGATATAATTCAGAATTTGAAGATTTATCCATTGTCCCATTAGACCGAATCGAAAATATCGAATATTCCGATACAGCATTCAAAAGAAACATGCGTTTCGATTTCGATGCTTATTTCCGTGATATCCTTGGCATATCCATAGAGAAGGACAAGAAGATAGAGCATATTCGTCTGAAATTCTCCCCACAACGCCTACCATACGTGATTTCCAAACCTATTCACCATTCGCAAATGGTGGAGAATGAATCAGAAGGAATTATCTCACTAAATCTTATCCCTAACAAAGAATTGATTTCTGAGCTCATTTGGTTCCGTGATGATGTGGAAATACTCTCTCCAGAGTCTCTTCGAGAAGAAATTAAGGAGATAATCGCAAAAATGTATCAAAAATATTTTGGTGTGAAGAAAGACTGCACAACATCCCTGTAATTTTGCAGTCGTAAACAAAAAAGCAAAAGAATATGCAGACAGTAAACAACAACTTCACAGTAGAGGCACTTGTTGCCAAGTATCGTAACTTCGTAGATGAGCATTGCCCAAAGAGCTGCGAATATGATGGAGTATATTTTGATATGCCTTACAATGATGAGGCAGAGGAGCAGTTGCTTGCAACTCTTTATAAGAGAGTAGCAGGTGAGAGTGCAGATTCTAATATTTTGGAAGCGCTTTCTAAATATACAGAAGAGTTTTATGCTAAAGGATTAAACGAGGCAGAGTTGACTTTCTTAACTAATAATTTTGCAGAAGTCTCAACATATATTTTCAGCTACTTTGCCGACAAATACTATGAAGAACATTTAGGTTCACTTCTCAACAAGCCAACAAAAAAAGTCAACGAAATCATTGCATCTGCAAAAATTGAGGACGGAGAAACTATATTTATAGGTTGTTCTGGCCTTGGTGATTTAGCTATGCTATTCCCTAATTGTATAATCAAAGGATACAGCTTTGCTGTAAAAGGACCATATATCAACGAAATATGGGCTTTAGGACAGATTAGATTATTTGCAGCAGGAATTCTGTCTGAAATTTTACCTTATCCTGAGGATAAGGGCAGCAAACCATATTGGAATGATGCAGACATTATTATTGATGGAGCTTCGAGTAGTTTTCTCTGCCTTAAAGAAGCACAAATACAACAAATGAAGCCTGGCTGCAATTTGTTGTTATTCGTTAACAAGCAGAATACAGCAGGCGATTCAGTTGTAGATATTGCCAAAAAGTTCGTTGAAGCAGGATGCATAAACTCCATCACTTCTTTCGAAGAAAGTAACGACTTTCTTGGTAACGACTTTGTCAAAAAGTCTATCTGTATTCGTGCATGTAAAAAAGCGAGTGACATGATACTATTTAAGAATGAAATTACAGGAGAGGAAAAAGAACTGCCTTCAAATATTCTTGACCAAACAATACTTTGGCCAAGCTATTATTTGACAGCAAAGCCAAAGGCAGGCATGTCCCTTTCAGAAATAGTGTCTTTCCAAGACTTAAGACCAAAGAATGAAGAAAATCTTGTCTTTAAGAAAACAAAATTTAACGACGAGAAAGAATGCATTGAGTGGATCCTTTCCGATAAAGAAAAGAACATCCTTATTGTTACTCCGAAAAATCTCTCAACAGAATACGAGAACACAGAACTCTGTAAAGAGAATTTACATCGGGCAGACGACCCTTTGTTTGAAAAACAATTAGGAATGCTTAGCAACATTATGCAGCCTTGTATCCTTCTCTATGGCAGAAAAGATAAGTTCGTAGTTGGCTACATCAAGGATTTACCATCTGAAGGCATTGTTGCTTACAGCCAGCTCGCTTGCCTTGTTCCTAAAGAAGGCATTGATGTGCGATATGTTGCAGCTTTATTGCTCACTCCTGAGGTTAGAAACCAAATCATATCCATCTGTGAAGGAGAAGTGGATGCACAACTCTTCCCATTGATTATGGACAAGATTATAGTTCCAAACCACACCGATTTGGAACGAGCAACATTCTTGTCGGAAGCCAACTATAATGCTTTTGAGTCATCCCGTAAAGAGTTGGAACAAGAGCATAAGAGCTATATCAAGGCTGTCCGTATGCGCAAACATGCATTGACACAGTCTGCTTCGGCCATAGAAGCTACTTTCTACGCATTGAATGCTTACAGAGAAAGACAAAATGGAACGATTTCAGACAATGAGCGTATTTCACGCATCAAACAAACAACCGTCAAGGATGCCTTCGAATATCTTTCTATGGCAACTAAGGATTTGTTGGTAAAGTTGGACCATATTGCAGATGTGGAATACACTTTTACCAAGCCTGAATGGATTAACCCAGAAGAGTTCATGGAAAGCTACATCGAAAAGCATGAAAATGGTTGGGTAAACTTCAAGCCTGTTGTCACATGGTCTAAAGGACATAATTTGGCAAAACAAAACTTGAAAGACCTATCTGGAGAAATCATATTGCATAAGGGAGACCCTATATATACAATGATGTTCCCAAGAGATGCTCTCAAGCAGATTTTGGACAATATTGTTTCAAACGCCAAATCCCATGGATTTAAAGACGAATCCCGCAATGACTACCAATTACGGTTTTCATGGGAAACAGATGGTATCGCATTGAAAATGTGCGTTGAGAACAATGGATTGCCAATACCAGCCGACCGTAGCACATCATCCCTATTAGAATATGGAGTATCAACCTCCCTTAACTCTAACGGACATCATGGTATCGGATGCAATGAGATAGACGGCATCATGCGTAAGTATGACGGAAAGATAGAACTTGTTTCTTCTCCAGATGACGAGTTCAAAGTCAAGTATATACTTACTTTCAATCGTACGAATATTCTTAAAACTCTTTAGATATGAAAGATTACGATTTAGACTTAATCCAAGTTCTTTGGGTTGAAGACGACCCTATGGTAATAGAGAAATACCCATTAAAGGCAGAGAACTTCGGATTACAATTAGTTGCTTTCCCTTGTTGGGATGAAGCAAAAGCAGCATTAGAAAATGATTTTGACCGTTGATCTGCTATCATTTTGGATGCAAAATGCAAGTACCATCGTGACAGCGAGGATAATGCTGTAAGATTTCTTGGCAGAGCCTTAAATGACATAGCCCTCATTTGTGAAAAAAGAGGGCGTGTTATTCCATGGTATGTCTTGACTGGCGGTGATGCAGAAGAGGTATCTGACTCCATCAATGATGATCGTATGAAATGGGATGCTGATTGGACAAATAGTAGGCATAAAGAATACTATTCCAAAAATGTTGACAACGAAATGCTGTATAAACGCATCAAAGTACATGCTAGGAAATCTCCTCGCCTTCAGATTCAGAAAATGTACAAGGATGTATTTGATGCTATAGAAGAATGCGGCATTGACGACATGGGGTACAATGCCCTTGAGGATTTACTCATTCCTATTCATTTTCCAGACACAATCGAGTCTAAAGATTACAATGATAAATTTGAGAAAGCTCGCGAAGTTTTAGAATACGTATTCCGTTCTATGGCTATTCATGGCTTATTGCCCGACTGGGGTAAGCAGGTGAACTTTACTTGGTCAAGTATTATCCTTAGTGGTAAGAATGCCACAAACTCTAAAGGAGAAATTGTCTATAAAAGTTATAAGCGCATTCTCCCAGAGGCAATGTCTAAGACAATGAAAGTAATAGTCAATATTCTTCCACCCTTCTGCCATTCCGAGAATAGTACAGAAGAGGATATAAGTAAGAAAGAATATATGGAACGCGTACAATCATCCACATTCTTGCTAAAAAGTTTCACTTTCCAACTATGCGATTTAATCCTATTCTATCGCAGCTACATTCGTGAACACCCAGATGAAGAAAGAAATCGTTTAGAATGGGATAAGGCGTAAAAAACTCTTGCTACAATATTAGGGCGATATGACATTTTCATCATATCGCCCTACTTTTATTTTGTTGTGAAGAAAGACCACACTACAACGTCGTAATTTTGCATCAGAAAACAAAAGACGACGATATGGAAAAGAACATTTCAACACTCGACCTACAGAATGCAGAACAGCAAAAAGCATTCGACCTTGTTGCAAACACCAACAACTGCCTTTTCATCACAGGAAAGGCTGGCACAGGTAAGACAACCTTTATCAAACGCATCCAGGAAGAAATCAACAAAAACTTCTTGGTATTGGCACCTACTGGCATTGCAGCTATCACAGTCGGAGGACAAACGATGCATTCCTTCTTTGGCTTTCCTATGCAAGCTATTGGACCGCATACCAACACTGTACTTTCGTATGAGAACAAATGCATTCTCGAAGAAACAGATACAATCATCGTAGACGAAGTATCTATGGTAAGGTGTGATATGGTGGATGGAATGGACCGATGTCTTCGCATGGTATTCAAGACCAACATGCCTTTTGGTGGAAAACAGGTCGTTTTTGTAGGTGACTTGTTCCAGTTACCTCCTATTATCAAGTCTAATAGCGCCGATGCAGAAATGCTCCAAGACCTTTATGGTGCTGGAACACCATTCTTTTACAAGGCTTTTGTCTTGAAAAGAATGAACCTTCCCAAGATTGAGTTTCAAAAAGTATATCGTCAAAGCGATAAAGAATTTCTTGCCGTTCTGAACAAGATGCGCACAGGTGAAGTAAACCCTGAAGATTTAGAACTACTAAATCAGCATGTCGGCAAGGAGTATGAAGGGCAAGATTTCTCTGTAACCTTAACCGCATTCAACAAGATGGCTGAGAATATCAACGAGGAGAAATTAGGAGCAATCCAATCGGAAGAATTCTGCTATCAGGCAAAGATTCAAAACGAATTCAAAAAGAATGAAGCACCTGTACCAGAGAAACTCAGACTAAAAGTAGGCGCACAAGTCATATTCTGCCGCAACAACATAGGCAGTGGTTATATGAATGGAACAATCGGTAAAGTTTCAGAACTTAGCGATGATAAAATACAAGTGACTTTGGAAAGCGGCAAAACCATTGATGTCAAAGAAGTGACATGGGATAATGTCAAGAGCAAATACAATCGTCAAACCCACAAGTTAGAAACCCAAGTTATGGGAACATTCACACAATTTCCCTTGAAATTAGCTTGGGCTATAACTATCCATAGATCACAAGGAATGACTTTTGAAAGAATGCACTTTGACTTATCTCATGGCACCTTCTTGCTTGGACAAGCTTACGTTGCCATCAGTCGTTTACGTTCTTTGGAAGGATTGACACTTAGTAATCCTATCCACCCTTATCACGTCACCCAAAATCAAGAGGTAAGAGTATTTGCCAACTCTTACAATGACACAGAGATGATTGATGACGTATTAGGTGCGGAAAAGCGAATCTACCAATATCTATGCACAAAAGACTACGACATGGCTACCAAAACTTGCCTGCATTTGATGCAAGATAAGATTCGCAAGAATGACTATCGGAATGCAGCCTTGACAGCCAAAAGAATGTTTGATATCATGCTGGATGATACATGCTTATTAGGAAAGACAAAGGATGCTCAATTACTTAAGGACTGTAGTATGACTGCAAACTTTCTCAATGCAGTTCTCTGCTTGTATGGCAAACGATATGAGGAAGCCATCGGTTACACAAACATGGTACTGGGACGAAGAACCTGTCTTGAAGCGATGTTCATTAAAGGGCGTGCTCTTTATGAACTCAAAAGGTATGATGAGGCATACGATGTAACATTCCAAATTGTTAGCATTTCTCAGGAAGGTGAGGAGAAAAAAGCCATTGACAAGAAGCTACTTCTCTTTGAGGCAAGGGTCAATGAGCATATTGGCAATCCTGTAGCTCCTTTCTGCAAAGAACTGTTCTCGCTCTGTCCTGAATTTCTTACCACCTATATTATGTTGAGAAAAGAGTATCGCCATTCTCACCAAGAAATAGAGTTTGACAAGGAGGAAGAACACATCGAACTGCTCGAAGCATTTAATGACAAAAGCATTTCAAACCAAGACTTCTTGAAGCTGATTCAAGAGTGCAAGGATGAAAAGGAACTTAAAAGGCTTCGCAAGGCTATCACCACCGCAAAGAAGCCTTTTTAAGAAGTATTAGTCGTGGAAATCTCATATTTTTTAGCACATTTCCACGACTAATAAATTTATTCACCACCCAAAAACATACTCATGTAAAACGGCAAATAGATACACCCATCTTCTATTTCCAAGTTATTACCACTCATGACAATACGCCGATTGATTTTGTCAGCAAAAAGCGAATGAGCCATATCGAGAGAAGCATGTTGCTTATAATCCTTACCAGATTTCACTTCCACAATACTAATTTTATTCTTCTCTGGGAAAATAAAATCCAGCTCATGCTTACTCTTTCTGTCATAATAGTTGAGAGAAATGCCATGCTTGGCAAATTCTCCTGCTACATAATTCTCAGTCAATGCCCCTTCATTCACATCAATATCTCCAGACAAAACCTGTGCCTGAATACCATTGAGCATCATGGCACACATCAAACCAGAATCGACAAAAAACAACTTGTATAGTCTCAGATTCTCATGGATAGGAAAAGGCAATTCGAAAGCCCCGACATTAAAGGAATAATACGCCATACCTGCATCAACAAGCCATTGCGTAGGTGCTCCATACTTGCGACGAGAAGCATTTTTTCAATAGAAGCTAATATAAAACGCTTATCTTGCTTACTCAACTGCCCTGGAATAGCATCAAACACAGACTTTACCAACAACTTGTCATTACCTGCATATTTAGAAATATCATTACGATAACCATTCAGTATGTCCTTCTGAACAGCTATCGTCTTATTGAAATCCTCATTGCTCAAATAGGTAACAACAACTTCTGGCATACCACCAACTATCAAGTATTGACGATAACGCTCCATGATTTGACCATGTAGAAATTCAGGCACAGAACGCAAATTTTGGTAGCACTCTTTCAACATTTCAATTACATCCTTGCTGATATTACATGCCCAAAGAAATTCCTCGAAGTCAAGTGGATACATATCCAATTCTCTTTCGAATCCTACAGGATAAGAAGACACATCCGTATAATTAATACCTAGCAAAGAACCAGATTCTATATAATCATATTGTCCATCCTCAACTAAAAATTTGATTGCAGTACGAGCCTTAGGACAAGCCTGTATCTCGTCAAAGAATATCAGAGTTTGCCCTGGCTCCAAAGGTCCGAATCCCATAGCTGATAAGTTTATCAGAATGGTACGTGCATCCAGATTTCCTTCGAAAGCTTGTTTTGCCATAGGCATCTGCTCAAAGTTAATCTCAACCATATTTTTATAGTGAGCCATTGCAAATTGGCGAACAATTGTAGTCTTGCCAATCTGTCGAGCACCTTTTATGAGAAGTGCCTTATTAGAAGATTCTTGCTTCCACTTTACCAACTCACTGATTATCTTTCTTTTAAGCATATTCTTACAACTTTTTTCCAGGTTTTCGGATACTTATTTGCAACTTTTTTCCAGCTTTTCAGGCTTTAAGTTGCAACTTTTTTCCAGCTTTTCACGTGCAAATTTACAACTTTTTTCCAATAACAGCAAGGAAATTACACTTATTTACCAAAAAGAGCGTAAAGTTTTTTAAAATAATTTGGCGGTAATCAAGAAAATCAGTACATTTGCAATAAAAAAGAGAATAAACTATGATATTTCTTCAACTTTTCATCGTATTCCTTCAGATAGGCATCTTCGGATTCGGAGGTGGCTACTCCATGATTTCCCTGATTCAAGGACAGGTAGTTACGCAGTATCATTGGATGACGATGAAAGAATTCACTGATGTCGTTGCCATCTCGCAGATGACACCAGGACCTATCGGTATCAACACCGCCACCTATTGCGGCTATACCGCTGTGCACAATGCAGGCATGGGCGGCATGATGGCCATACTCGGAAGTGCCGTGGCAACCTTTGCCCTGGTTCTCCCATCCTTGGTTTTGATGATTCTTATCAGCAAGATGCTGTACAAGTATATGAACACCTCAGCCGTTCAGAGCATCTTCATCGGTCTTCGCCCGGCCATCGTCGGTCTGGTAGGAGCCGCAGCCCTGCTCCTGATGAATGGCGAGAACTTCTCTACGCCAGCCAATCTCTGGCATTTCTACATCTCCATCGCCCTCTTCTTTGCCACCTTTATCGGCGTGAAGGTGATGAAGATCAATCCCATCCGCATGATTCTCTATTCGGCTTTTGCGGGATTGATACTATTATATTAAAGAGATTTCAAATATTAGTATTAACTTTGCTGTCAATTGAACCCCTCAAACCCTATAGAATGACATTTAGAGAAGAAAAAACAACCTCCAAAAAGAGGTTTCAAGCTTGCAAGCATAGCTTTGTGATAGCATGTCTCTCTATACTGACTTGCTGCCCAATCCCTGTTTCTGCCCAAACCCCAATGGCAGGAACCATTAATCGTATGCCTATCGAAAAGATGAAGGCGGAGTTTGATGCCAAAGGTGCTACTTACGGCAAAACCATAAGCAAGAAGATAAAGCCTTATATAAATAAGGTATGCGAAACACTGGCAGACACCTCCATCTTTCATGCGAAACAGAGACAGGAAGTAAATACGATTAAGCAGCAGTTAGGTATCCCCCAACCCCTCACAAAGCAATACGAACTCTGGGAGAAGCTGTTTCGCATACAATTCCTGCTCAACTTTGAGGATTCTTACCAATGCGCCCGCCATTGCGAAGAGCTAGCACTGCAGTTGGCAAATTCTCCCAAGGCTAACTCAAGATCCCCTTCAACCAAAAGTCCTTACGACTATCTGGCACAAGCCTACATCTACGAGGCCCAAGCATTTACCAATAGTGGTTACTTCAGAGAGGCGGCGGAGACTTTGGCAAAGATTGCTCCCAGAACTTGCTCGCAAGATATCCGAATCAACTATATCGTAGCAGCATTCAACCTGGAATTCGAGAACGGATTCTACACCCCATATCGCATTCTTTCCAAAGATACCTATCTGGAAAACATGAAGCGACTGTATGGAGAATTGAAGCAAATTGTGTCTTCTGACTCTTACCTGCTCGATGACATGCTCGTAAAGATGTACTTCCACGAAACCAAATATGCCGAGGCCATTAAGCAAAGCAAAATACTGCTCAGCAAATTATCTCCTACCTCTGCATACTATGCCTACGCTCTTGGCAACCTGGGATACAACTATATGGGATTACGCAACTACACCAAGGCAGCAGAATGCATCAGCCAATCGGCCATCATGGAAATCAAGCGTGGCTCAGTGGAATATCCTGCTGCCAGAAAGATAGCCGAAATCGCTTACATCACAGGCGACATTGCCCGTTCGTACATGCTCATCAATGTAGCGATGCACAATGCCGAACAATATCATTCACGTTACCGCTATTCCGAGATAGCATTCAGCTATCCCCAGATAGATAAAGACCTCTATGCAATCACTCAAAGGCAGAAAATGTGGCTCACTATCGGTCTCATTTTCCTGAGCATCGTGATTGTCCTATTGATAGCTGCAATCATCGTCATGAAGAAACAGCGAAAAACGCTCCATCGGCAGAAGTCACTCATCGAGTCTCAGATGAAGCATCTTTACGAAAAGAACGTACAGATTGCGAGCATCAACAAGGAACTTATTGAAGCAGGGCACATCAAAGAAGTAGTACTGAGTCAATTGATAGTGGGCAGTGCGAACCACCAGGTTGCCATCGAGAAACTGCGCAAGGAAGTTTTGCGCCGACTCACCATCCGAGATTACGAAGGACTCAAAAACGTATTCGATGCCCAAAAGGGAGCCGCATTCGACACCTTTTATCAGATGGATAGTATTTTGCAGATGCTCTTCCCGGATTTTGAGGAAAGCTTCAATTCCCTTCTTCGCCCAGAGTGTAGGATAGTTCCCAAAACGGGTGAACGACTCACCGTGGAAATGCGCATCTTTGCCCTCATCAGATTGGGCATTACCAAAAATGAAGACCTGGCACGTTCGCTCAACTACTCAGTTAACACCATCAAGAGTTACAAGACTCGAGTGTTGAACGCCGCCCGCTACGACAAAGAAGAGTTTTATAAGAGACTGAAGGAAAAGGTCAATACAGAAGTCTAACACCCCAAACAGCCTGATTTCAAAGGGACATGTGCCTTATCACAAGGCTTATGTCCCCTTTTTTATGAGTATATTCTTTCTTTAACAGGGTATATTCTACCGGATATGCATATTGTGTAACCATCAGATTATCAGCGATTATTCATTTTTCAGAAGTCTATCTATGGTATATTTCTTGGCAGCAATCGTTTTTTGCGGTACTTTTGTAAGCGAAAATTTCATTAGAAATCTTTCAAATCCAATCAGTATAACTAATAACTTTTAGAAATGAACAAAAACATTTTTCTCTTATCATCAGTACTGATGGCTACAACAGCAACAGCAGTCAGAGCCAATGAGGTACCGACAACTCTAGCAAGAGTTAATTCCTCTTATATACAAAAAGAAGACACAACAGAAACCGCAGGCAATGACCATGGTGTGATGCTCAACGCCAAGGATGCCACAGAGCCTCGTCAAGTAGAGATAGGCTTGCCTATGAGCTACACAGCAGTTACTGTAGATGGACTGCCAGCAGTTTTCTATTATTGGCCAAACACCACAAGCAACCATTGGCGTGGCGAACAGTTGCTTGCCAGCCAGGGTCTGCAGAACATATCTACCACAGCCATACGCTTTGGTGAGATTGGCTATGGTGTGGATTCCTATATGGAACGTGGCGGTGAAACATTCAAGGGAAAGCTGAAGTATCAGACCAACACCTTTGGTGCACAGAATTTTGACATCAACGTGTCTGGCAAACTTGCCAAAAAGACTTATTTCACGCTGAGTGCTTACCAGAATTTCGATCCAGGAACATTCGACCTGAAATTTACCAACTACATCGACCGTGCCCAGTTCTACACTGCCGGCATCACTCATCTCTTTCATCAAGACAAGGGTCGATTCAGTCTCTATTACAAGTTTACCGAAACCCATCCTCTTACCACTGCAGCCAACTACGCCCCTTTTACCTATGATGGCAATGGAAAGATAACAGAGGTGAAGGGATTCAGAATGGGTCGTGACTCTTACCTCCCGGTTGATGGTATCATGGAATATCGTGATGTGAAAACAGGAGAACTGAAGTCAGGCAACCTCTATGATATTTCCAAAACCAAGACCCATGAGGGAACTGCCCTTCTGGATTATGACTTCGGCAATGCTACAACCTTAGCATTGAAAGCCAAGGTATCTACCTCTAAGGGAAACAGTGTGGACCAACTCACGATGGGATTCTACGAGGATGCCGATGCCACCTATGCTGACAATGGACAAGCATTCCATGGCAATATCCAGCGCCGTCTTTCACAGATCAATGCTTTCACTGTGACTGACGCCATGTTTGTGGCAGAGCTCCAGAAAAAGACAGCCAACCACAATTGGGCTTTTGGATTAAACGAGTTCTACTCTTACATCGACTACGCCCGTAGCACCACACAATATTATCATGAGGTTGCACCTAATCCACGCAAACTCATCTACAACGGCCAGGAATACGCCAATCTGAATGGTTCGAGTGAATACGACAAGGGAAACGAGAACAAGCTGGCAGCCTATGTGAACGACAACTGGTATATAACTCCCAACTTCCGTATAGGATATGGTTTGCGCTTGGAAATGTTCAATGCGGGTGTGGATTACATCACCGATGGTCGTTTTAGCGACTTCCATATAGGTACAAAATACACAGATGAAAACGGAAAGACACAGACCGTAGGTACCACCCATCATAACCTGTCTGGTCTCAACTATGCCGTTTCAGTATCTCCTACCTATAACCTGACACAAAATTTCGGTTTCACCGGTGAGATCAACTATCTGAAGCAATATCGTCATCTGGAGGCATACTCTGGCACTTCGCTTCCTTATTACGACTATCGCCCATTCATCCTGGGACGTGCCGGTATCTTCTACAACAGCGACTTCGTGAACCTGGTTTCCGCCTTCACCTACGCTCGCCGCACCAATGACTACGGACGAATGACCGTGATGAGCGACAACCCGAACGAAGACCCTGTGATGGTAGGTTCATCCAGCGGTATCGAGACTATGGGCTGGACAACAGATGCCATGTTCTCGCCATTCAAGGGATTCAAGTTCCATGCCATGTTCACTTACCAGAATCCTAAGTACACAGGATATAAGTTCGAGGCATTCAACAAGACCTATGATTTCAGCGACAAAACCGTTACCAAGCAGTCGAAAATATTGATTGAGTTAGACCCAAGCTATACATACGACCGCTTCAATGTCTGGGCATCGTTCCGCTACTTTAGCAAGCAGTATGCCAACGTGGGCAACTCTGTGTATTTCGAAGGTAGATGGGAAACATTTGCAGGTGCAAGCTACAAGTACAACAAATATCTCACCTTCAATGTCAACCTCGTTAATTTCCTCAATCAGACGGGTGCCCAGGGTACCATCCCAGGTTCCGATCTGATAACTGATGGCAGCAGATACGCCGGAACACTGATGGCAGGAAACTATATACGTCCATTCACCGTAGAGATTGGCGCAAAACTCAACTTTTAAATTACAAAATAACAAACAATTTTAAACATTTTCAAGATATGAAAAAGTATATTTCAATCCTGTTTATGCTCGCTGCAGCAATGAGCATGAACGCACAGCAGAATGTATCATTCCGCTCAGGAAAACTCGTTTCTCCACAGGTAAACGAAGACAACACCGTAACCTTCCGTATCCAGGCTCCTAAAGCAAAGAAGGTAAAGGTAATCGCCGACTGGGAAGCTAACAAGGGAACAGGCATCATGAAGAAGGACAAGGAGGGCGTATGGACTTACACCACCCCAAAGTTGCCTTCAGAAATGTACACCTATCGCTTCGACGTAGATGGAGTAACAAGCATCGACCCAACCAATCCTTTCACCCGCAGGGATGTAGGCAACGTATTCAGCATCTTCTATGTGGGCAATGGCTGTGCTGATGACTACCAGGTACACGACGTGGCCCATGGACAGGTTCGCACCGTATGGTATCATTCCAACAGCGCCAACACAGACCGTCGCATGAACATCTATCTTCCTCCAACTTATGGCAAGACTGACGAGAAATTCCCAGTGTTCTATCTTCTTCATGGAAGTGGAGGCGACGAAAATGCCTGGCTCGAACTGGGTAATATCGCACGCATTATGGACAACCTCATTGCAGAAAAGAAATGTAAGCCAATGATTGTAGTCATGCCAAACGGCAACATTGCCAAGCAGGCTGCGGCAGGTGAGACTTTCGAAAACCAGAACTACAAGCCTGTAATGACCAACTTCCTGCCTCACTTCAAGGATGGAACTTTCGAAACAGCCTTTCCTGAGATTGTAGATTACGTTGATGCGACCTTCAATACAAAGGCAGACAAAGCTCACCGTGCCATCGCAGGTCTCTCCATGGGTGGTCTTCATTCTGTGATGATTTCAGCCAACTACCCAGACTTGTTCGACTATGTGGGACTCTTCTCGGCAGGAGTCAACTTCAAGGATGTTGACATGGAGGCATTCCCTGCCTACGCCAACCTGGATACCAAACTTGCCACACAGGCTAAGAAAGGCGTAAAGCTCTACTGGATTGCCATTGGAAAGGAAGATCAGCACATGAACAACAACAAGTTGTTGATGGAACGACTGGACAAGGATGGACTGAAATACACCTATCATGAGAGCAGCCGTGGACATATCTGGAGCAACTGGCGACAGTACACCCTGCAGTTTGTTCCACAACTGTTCAAATAAGAAAACACCCACTGATATGAAAAAACTATTTCTGACAATATCACTCGCCTTTGGGCTTCTCTCTGCAGAAGCCCAAACCGGCGATCTTCCTCGTGTTGCCCCAGAGCAGGCAGGAGTAAAAAGCAAGCAGGTCGTAGCATTCTTCGACTCCTTGATGTCTTTTCCCAAGACCGATATCCACAGTGCCATCGTGATGCGTCACGGCAAGGTGATAGGCGAAATCCACCCAGCCCCATTCAAGGCAGAATATGGGCACACCCTCTTCTCCTGCTCCAAGACATTTACATCGGCAGCTATCGGTATCGCCATCGGCGAACATCGCCTGAAGTTGACCGACCGTCTCGCTACCTTCTTTCCAGAATATCTGCCCAAGGAAGTGAGCGAATGGCTCTCCGACATCACCATAGAAGATTTGCTCACCATGCGATCGGGATTCGTTTTCTTCGATGAAGTAAGAAGTGAGCACTTAGACTGGGTCAAGACTTATCTGAACCATCCTATGAATTGCAAACCAGGCACCAAGTTTCAATATGATTCTCTTGACACTTACCTGCTTTCCGCCATCATACAGAAGGTAACAGGTATGACGTTGCTGGAATACTTAAAGCCACGTCTCTTCGAACCTCTTCATATTGAAAAGGTGAAATGGGAAGTGAGTCCTGAAGGTATCAACACGGCAGGTTGGGGACTTTATCTGCAGAGCGAGTCGCTTGCTAAGTTCGGACAGTTATTGCTGCAACAAGGTAAATGGGAAGGCAAGCAACTGATACCATCTAGCTGGGTGAAGGCGATGATGTCGCCACACGTAGAAGATTACTATGGCTACCAGATGTGGATGTGTGAATGGCCTGATGCCGCAAGGGCAGATGGTGCTTACGGACAATATATCATCGTAAACCCACAGCAAGACATGGTGGTAGCCATCACCCAATGTCTTACTGGCAACGGAAGTAAGGAACAAAGCCTCATCAAAAATGTTTTGTTCCCAGGCATTATCCCATCCAACGATAAGAGCGCATCTAAAGAGAGGGACATCCGACCTGGAAAGGCGTACCGCATATTGAAGAAGAAACAATCTACTTATGCACTTCCACTCTTGGAGGGAAAGAAGAGCAATAGGCAGATGAGCATACCTCTCAACGTAAGCTATCAGCTCGACAAAAATCCATTGGGTTGGAAGCAAGTAAGCTTCCTAACTCCTCAGAAAATGGAAGTAGTGGATAGTGTTGGCAGAAAGGGCATCATCGAAATGGGTTTCAAGCAATGGAAGACCTCCTCCATCGGTTTCTATCCACAGAATCCTCGTGGTACGACATTGAATTGCTTCAGCACTATCGATTTTCCTTTCCACGCCAGTTCTTGCTATGCCTGGCAAGGTGAAGAGTTAGTCATCAAAACGCACTTCGTGGATTGGATAACCGCCATCGAACTCCGTCTCCAGTTCAAAGATGACCAACTATTAATCCATTTATCAGAAAGCTATCATAGCAAGAAAGTTTCTTTTAAAGCTCATAAAGCTCAGCAACCCCATGAGCATAAATAGCTAACATTTTTTTCTTACATACTGAGCCACATTTAAAAAGTAAGGCTTGTTTTAAAGTGGACTCAGTTATTAATTATTCGGCATTTGCGGGACTGTTTTTACTATATTAAACAAATTCTTTCTATTTTATTTGGCAGTAATAAATAAAAGTCGTACATTTGCAACAAAAAGGAGATAGACCATGACATACTCACAGGCAGATATTACCGTTCCATACGCTGTGGCGAACTTTGCTGAGATTCGCCACAAGGGATATTATTATGTGGACAAGACCAACTATATTCCACTACTTGAGCGTTACAAAGCACCAGTTTTTCTCCGTCCTCGCAGATTCGGAAAGAGTCTGCTCGTTTCCATGTTGGCTCACTATTACGACCGCAACATGGCAACACAATTCAAAGATTTGTTTGGTGGAACTTGGATTGGCGAACACCCAACAAACGAGCACAACCAATATCTCGTTGTAAGATATGACTTTTCCACTACTTCCGTTGCCAGCAAAAAGGAAGATATCGAGAAGAACTTCAACGCAGTGAATTGCAGTCCACTCCGTACATTGGTGGAACGCAACAGAGACCTTTTTGGAGATTTCAGGTTCAGAGAGGATGGCAATGCCTCCAACATGTTGGTTGAAGTATGCGAGTTTATCTCTTCCCATAATCTTCCACCTCTTTATATATTAATAGATGAATACGACAACTTTACCAACCAGCTATTAGTTGTCTATAAGGACTCGCTGTACCAGGACCTGACTACAGGGGAAAGTTTCCTACGAACTTTCTTCAAGGTTATCAAGGCCGGCATTGGTGAAGGAACCATCCGTACCTGCTTCTGCACAGGAGTACTGCCTGTCACCATGGATGATTTAACCAGTGGCTACAACATCGCAGAGATGTTGACTCTGAAGCCGGAATTTACCAACCTATTAGGCTTTACCCATGAGGAAGCAGCCCAATATCTGAAGTATGTCATCAATAAATATGGCCCTCAAGCCTCTTTCGAGGAATTATGGACTCTGATACTCAACAATTACGATGGTTACCACTTTTTACCAAATGCAGAACCGTTGTTCAACTCAACCATCCTGACTTACTTCCTCAAGAACTTTGCAGAACTGAAAGGCGGCATCCCTATGGAAATGGTAGATGAGAACCTGCGCACTGACACTAGTTGGATAAGAAGATTGACCATCACGCTTGACAATGCCAAGGAAATGCTCGACAGCCTGTTGATGGATGGAGAATTGTACTATTCACAAGCCGATTTACGCAGCAAGTTCAACAAGCAAAAGTTCTTCTCCCCAGAGTTCTACCCTATCAGCCTCTACTACTTGGGTATGACCACCCTGAAGGACAATTACAAAATGGCTTTGCCAAACTTGACGACCAAGAGTGTATATATGAGTTACTACAACGAATTGAATAGTATCAGTGACAATGCCCGTAAGTTTGTTCCTGCATACGAGGCATTTGCCAGAGACAGAAAACTGGAGCCATTATTCCATAACTATGTTAAGGAATACTTAGGTCAGCTTCCAGCCCAGGCCTTTGACAAGATGAACGAGAATTTCATTCGCTGTTCATTTTTCGAGTTACTGAGCCGCTACTTGAGCAATTGCTATACATTCGCCATCGAACAGAACCTGCCATCAGGTCGTGCAGACTTAGTGTTGACCGGCATTCCTGGCACATCATTCCACAACGACTGTCGCATCATTGAGTTTAAATATTTCAAGTCTAAAGACGCAGGCCTCGTTGATCATTTGGAAGAGGCACGCGTAGAAGATGCCCAACAGGTGAAGGCTTATGCTGCAGATATGCAGAAAGCCTACCCTCACTATCAGATAAAAGCATACGTAGCTTATATCGCAGGCAACAAGACTTGCAAGATTTTTAAAGAGAATAGTAATGATTGATTATAGCAACCAATAAGAACGCTCTATTCTTTCGCAAAGTCTAATATGTCCAAAGTTAATCGGCAAAAAGGTGGATTTTCATCAGAAAATCCACCTTTTACACTATATTTCGCATTTTGTCCACCTGTTTCTTGTGCATTTTGTGTACTTTTGCAACTGTGTATTAATAGCGGAATGGATTCAGGCTAAGCTTGATTTCATGCCATCAACAAGAAACAAAATAAACAAACCTAAGAATAAAGAATAAACAAATGAATAAGAAAAGACAGATTTTGCTTTCGGCTGTGCTCGCCTCTGCTTTGGCTGCCAACGCACAGGTTACCATCCATGTAGATGCCTCCAATCCAGGCATCAAGGTATCTCCTAACCTCTATGGTATCTTCTTCGAGGATATCAACCATGCTGCCGACGGCGGTCTCTATGCCGAACTCATCAGCAATCGCTCCTTCGAGGATGATGACAAGAATATTCCAACCTGGAAGACTGCCGCTCAGGAAGGTGCTAAAATCAATGCGCAACTTATCAACAAGGACTTGCTCAACAAAGCTCAGGGTAAGGCACTCCAATTGACCATCGCTGCCAAACCTGCTGCTACAGCTTCTATCATCAACGAGGGTTTCTGGGGCATCAATGCTGTTCAAGGCAGAACCTACAAACTCTCTTTCTGGGCAAAAGGTAACTACAAGGGCGGATTGAAGGCTCGTCTCATCAACGCAAAGGGCGACAAGGTGTATGCAGAAACCGCTCTCAATGCCAAGGTGGGCAAGAAGTGGAGCAAATATACGGCAGAGTTGACCGCCAACGGAAACGATGCAAAGGCTCAGTTTGAACTCGTTGCTAATGGCAAGGGAACCATCGTTCTGGATGTAGTAAGCCTCTTCCCTCCTACTTTCAAGAATCGCGAGAATGGCTTGCGTCCTGACTTGGCGCAGCTTCTCTATAATATCCATCCTAAGTTCGTCCGCTTCCCTGGCGGTTGCTACGTAGAGGGACAGGAATCTCCGGAGAATGCTTTCCACTGGGAGAAGACCATCGGTCCTATCGAGGAACGTCCTGGACATAAGAACGTGAACTGGCGTTACCGTACCAGCGACGGTATGGGATTTGATGAGTATCTGCAGTTGGCTGAGGATTTGAATGCCAAGCCACTCTATGTGGTGAATGTTGGTTTGTGGCACGGCGGTATGACTCCGGTAGATAGCATCCAGCCTTGGATTGACGAGTGCATGAATGCCCTGGAGTATGCCAATGGTCCTGTTACCTCTAAATATGGTGCACTCCGTGCCAAGAATGGTCATCCAGAGCCATACAATATCGAGTACCTGGAGATTGGTAATGAGAATAACCAGCCAAACCCTCGCCAGCAGAGCGATCATTACTACGAGCGCTTCAAGAAATTCAAGGATGCCGTATTGGCAAAATATCCTAAGATGCACCTCATCGGTAACGTGGTAGCCTGGGGCGATGACAATCCTAAGTGGCACAGCGATGAGAGCGTTGAACTCCTTGATGAGCATTACTACAGAAATCCAGCCTGGTTTGCAGAAAACTTCAACAAGTATGATAACTACGACCGCAAGGGCAGCGAGATTTATGTAGGCGAATATGCCGTAACCCAGGGCTTCGGCAATATGGGTTCACTCGATGCAGCACTCGGTGAGGCTGTCTATATGATGGGCATCGAAAACAATTCCGACATCGTGACCATGGCATCCTACGCTCCTATCTTCGCCAATCTCAACAACCGTATGTGGGCACCGGATATGATTCAATATACCTCTGATAAGGTATTCGGAACTCCATCCTACTACGTTCAGAACGTAATGGCGAACAACATCGGTACCCGTGTATTGAAGGTGAACCAGGAGAATCCATACAAGTATGATCAGGCTCGTGTAAAGCCAGCCATCTGCCGTGTAGGTATGGGAACATGGGCTACTCAAGTGTCATTTGAAGACAAGGGCTATAGCGATGAGAACGGAAAGGCACTGCCGATGACACTGCAGGAATTGCCTACAGATGTTCACGGTCAATGGAAGACAGAAGGCAACATCATCAAGCAGACCAGCAACGGAGAGAGCTGCATCCGTCTTAACCCAGGCGAGATTACCAGCAATGGTTATATATATAAGGTACGCGCGAAGAAGGATGCCGGCAACGAAGGTTTCCTCATCGTCTTCAACTACGTGGATAAGAACAACTACTGCTGGTTGAACCTCGGTGGCTGGAACAATACCCAGCACGGTGTGGAGTCTATCGTGAATGGCGCCAAGAGTCAGATTGCTACCTGCCCAGGCAAGATTGAAACCGGCAAGTGGTACGATATCGAGCTGAAGGTAGTAGGCGACAGCATCTTCGCCAAGTTGGATGGCAAGGAGGTATTCGCTACCAAGTTGAAGGCAAATACCCTTCCTGGCATTTTCTCTACAGCAACGCTTGATGAGCAGACGGGTGAGGTAATCCTGAAGATTGCCAACACAAGCTCCGAGCATACAACAGCGAAGATCAATCTTCAGGGCAAGGAGATCAAGAATGGCAAGCTCATCCGTCTTTCTGCCAAGAACGGTCTGGAGGAGAATACCATCGACAATCCTACCAACATCTATCCTGTAGAGAACTACGTGACTACAGAGAAGAATGGTGCTACGGTAGAGATTCCAGCCAACTCGCTGAATATCATCAGATTGAAATAAAAGAAAGATATTGAGTTTAAGTTTAAATTTACATGTAGAAAATAGTTGATAAATTTAAAATTAGTTAGTTAAAAACAGTTTGGGCGGCAACCTGCGTGATGCAGATTGCCGCCCTTTTTAGGTTTTGGTTTCAGTTTACTGTTGGCTTTGGTTTTATTATGTTTAGTTTATGATTCCTTATTACTCTAAAGTCAACCAGCCATTTTCCGTCCAGTTGATCTTCTTCTGAACCAGGATACTGGCGCCATTTTTTGCAATACTGTAACCATGACAGAAGAAGAAGTCGCCATCGGGAAAGGAGTAGGCAGAACAATGGCCCATCGCCTCAAATTCCTTCTTATCGCCTTCAAGAATCAACGTGCCACCACCATTGCGCATATCCTTACCATTCTCATCAAGATAAGGACCAGCAACATTCTTGCTTCTTCCTACTGCCACACGATAGTTGCTCTTGATGCCACGACAGCAGTAATCCCAACTCACGAAGAGATAGTAATAACCACCATGCTTCATGATGAAAGGAGCCTCTATGGCATTGGTGCCGGCAAACTTAGAGGTAGGGTTTTGTTCTGCAGAAGCATCGCCAAAAGCATGACGGCGGGCGATGGTCTGAGGCTTAGCGCCCTTCTTCACATGCATCGTCTTCTTATCGAGCTTAACCAACTGGATTCCATCCCAAAAAGACCCCCAAGTCATCCAAGGATTTCCCTTATCGTCTATCACAAAATTTGGATCAATAGCATTCCAGTTATCCCGTTTGCCTTCCGATGCGAGAATACAGCCTTCGTCCTTCCAACCATTCATATTCGCAAGCGAAGTATTACTGAGCAAGCCTATAGCTGAAGTATTCTTTCCAAAAGTAGAACAAGAATAGGCAAGATACCATTTATTCCTATAGTGGATAACATCCGGTGCCCAGATATGAGTATGAAAACCGGGCACACTATCATGAGTCCAGGCTGGTATTTCATGGTTCTTCAACACTCCCTCCCTGCACAATGTCCAATGCTTACGGTCGGCAGAAGTCATCTGCGAAATGCCGTGACCAGTACTGTAAAGATAGTATTTCCCATTTTCATACGCCAGCACTGGGTCGTGAACGAAAGGAGAATCTACGACGACCTGATCCGGATGGATTTGCTGCGCCTTGGCTTCTCCTACTCTATTTACAGCAGGAGCAGCAATGATGATTGCTGCTCCCAATAGTATATCAGATATATTCATGTTATTATACCTTATTATATATAAGCGAAATGATATATAGGCGAATTACCTATTTATAAATTTCTTGCCATTCACAATCACTACACCCTTGTAGTTCTTATCTACCTGCTGACCAGCCAGGTTGTACCATTTGCCATCAGTCTGCTTCTTCTGAATGATGATAGGAGCCTCTATGCCTGTAGCAATGCTGGAACCATCAATATAGGAATTCTCACCTGTAAAGAAGAGATTGAGCTTGGCTGGTTTCTCGTTGATGGTCTTGGTATAGCAATAATTATAAACCTTCTTGGTTTTCGTGGTGATAACTGCAGTCATCTTGAAAGCGCCTGTAGCTTCATATTCCACGGTCATATCAACCAAAGAACCATTCATATCCTGCACAAATGTTGACCAATCGTAATTATTGGTGCAGCCAGTATTATTAGCTGCAATATTCTCCCAATTGTCATTGCGCAACATCACATACTCCTTATAACCAGCTGTATTATGAGCCACATTGGAAACACCCAATACCCAACTCTTAAAATTAGCTGTACCTGCAGTATAGTTATAGAACTTGAATTGTGCTTTCTTACCAGCTTTTAGCGTATATTCCTGACTATAGTTGGTATTATAAGCATTCGTTGTATTCTTTTGTGCAGATACCGGATAATAGATAGGAGTTGTTTCCTCTGCAGCCTTATTCACCGTGAGATTGTACTCCTTCGTATAGCTGTAATCACCGCAGCTGATGGTCAATGTCATCACAACATGACCATTCTTATAGACAACTCCACCAGTGGACATGACGCTTGTATCGCTGGACTTCCAGGAAATCTTTGCTCCCATCAGTCCCTTGGTAGGCATCGTCTGACTGCAATTGATAGTAGCTCCATCTGTGAAAGGTACGACTATCTGATCTTTAGTATAAGCGATGGAAACTTCCGGTTTTGCCTTGACTGCCCAGACTTCCTGCTGGTATGTAAAATTATTCTGTCCTATAACAAGACTACCACTGGAAGAAGAAAGCGCAGCTATACTCAGCGTCTTGACATCCGTATAATCAACGCTTTGCTCTACCAAGACTCCTCGATAAGTTACGCCACCGATTTCCAAATGGATATAGTCAGTTCCTGCGGTACGGCTCCAGGTACCGGATAAACTACCCGTAATCTTGCCATCAGCAGTCAACTGGATATTTACTGGCTTTTGATAAGCCTTGGAAGCTGCACTCTGATTATATTTGTGGCGAATGAACTGATATACACCTGGAATATCATCGTCGGCAACAGATGCCTTGGTTGCAATATCCTGATTGGTAACTTTCTCTCCATTAAACTCGAATGGAGCAGCCATCAACCAACCTTCATCATTCAGGAACAACTGGTGTACTCGTACCTGATGACCTATACTTCCATCGTTGAACTTGGTATGATAAACCACAAAAGAACGACCTTCCTTATCGGTAAAAGCAGAATTATGTCCCTGTGCAATCTCTGCAACAGGCATTGTATCCCACTGATAACCACCCATGAGCAGCACACCGCGATTGTCGCCAGCGTTGGAATCATAGTTCTTCACAGCTCTGTCATATATGGCAGTTGTTCCCCAACAATCCTTATAAGGACCTGTAGGTTTGTCTGCACGGAAAATACGCATCTGATAACCGCCATCTGGTGCAAAACCACCATAGCTCATAAAGAGGAACCAATGCTTGCCAATCTTCTCTATATAGCTTGCTTCGCCTGATACATAGTATCCACCAGCAATCTTTTTGCCGAAATATGGGTCACTGGTACATCTGCCGTTGGCACTTCCCGGTTGAGTCTTCACACCATTTACCTCATAATCATAGGTATATTCATAGTCACGAAGACCATTTTCCTCATTCAGTTTCAGCATGAAGATACCACCCGACCAGGAACCATATCCCATCCACAGATTACCCTCATCATCATAGAACACACAAGGGTCTATACAGTTAGGCCAGTAACTTCCCCAACTGCCCCTCACATTATAACGCTGAGGCAGAGTCGTTTCTCCTGTTGCAATCTCCAAGTCAGTATGCTTCCAGTCTTCGGCAGCAGCAAAACCATTATGTTCAAAAGTACCCTGGAAACCAGAGAAAACGACAGGACCCTGATAAGTCCATGGACCTTCTGGACTTTTGGCAGTAAGACAAACAATGGAAGAGCCCCAGTGGTCGCCATTCAAACTCATATACATACACCATTTCCTCATCTTTTTATTGTAGATGACATCTGGTGCCCACTGATTGCCTTGCACTGTATAATCTTTATATTGCCATTCGTGCGCATCAAAGTTACCGAAATCTACTTCCTTGCCCTGATAGTTTTTTACCTTCTTGATGACATGAAGCGAATAAGCATTCTTGTAATTGACAGTTCCACCAGAAGGACCGGCAAAGAGACTATTGTTGGCATCCGTACTCTCCTCACCAACCCTGAATGTAGTCCAACTGCTATAGTTGTGAGACGAATAGGTTTTTCCACGACCCAGATGCGAACCATAGACATAATACACTGGGAAAGTTTTAGAGGTAAAAGTATCTACAACAATAGAAGGATCGTGAACAGAAATACGACCGCTATAGGTATGGTTCTTATACAGATTCTGAAGTTCAGAATCTGTAAGTTGAGTCTGTGCCATTGCCGAAAAAGACAAAAGACAGAGCGTTGATAGGAAAAGTTTCTTCATATCTGTTTCTTAGGTTTAATTATTTACGATTTGTTTTTACGGACGCAAAGTTACTAATTACAAAGAAACCGAAGGTGGACAAAAGGGAATAATAGGTGGACAACTGACACCCTACTTCCGTTTTTCTCCCTAAAAAACAGCCTTAGACACAAGAATTCCTCTTCAATAAACAGCCTTAGCCTTACGGAATCTCCTTCAAGAAGCGAAAAGCCAATACTTTATACTTTACGAAATCTCCTCCTTGAAACTCGAAGGAGCCATTCCATACTGCTTGGTAAAACAACGGGTAAAATACTTTGGATCATTGAAACCTACACGATAAGCAATCTCTGTGATATTACGGTTTGCCACATTGTCGGTAATCATTTTTCTGGCAATATCCAAGCGGTAATTGCGGATAAACTGAGAGGTAGGGAGTCCTGTCTCAGCATTCAGTTTCTTGCTGAGCACACTGCGATTCATTCCCAAGGCATCAGCCAACTCCTGGACACCAAACTCAGAATCATGGAAATTCTTCTCCATGATACTCATCACTTCATCCATGAAAGGTATGGAATTTTTCTCTACCGCCTCCTTGTCTGCTAAAACCGTCTTGTCCTGACTTTCCTGATAGCGTCGCTGATTTTCCAGAATCGCCTGAATACGGTTCTGCAACTTACCCGGCTCATCACTTTCCTTCAGAGCCGCCTCTATCGGACGGTAAAGTGCCTCTACTTCCTGTTCACGCATCTTTTCCAGGCGGCGCATATAGAGATACTGTACGGCGGCAATGATACCTATTAGGATGATAGATACAAACCACCAACTTTTCCAGAAATAAGGGGTTACGCTCACCTCGATGCTCGCCACCTGTTCCTGGGAGGAAGCAATGGAAGGAGCATACTTCACCTCAAACTCATAGTCGCCAGCTGGCAAGGTGGAATAGCGTACACTGTGCTGCCCTGGCTGAAGTTGAACCCAGTCATTCTCATATCCTTTCATCCTACAGAGATAGACTCCCTGTGTCTCACTACCATAATTGAGCGCAGAGAAATGAATGGTAAATGACTTATCACTCTCATGCAAGCGGATTTTCTTGGCTAAGGAAATATCCTCATCCAGATATTTGCTGCCAGCAAGAACAGGTTGGTTATCTACGAAAAGTTCAGTAAAGCGCAGATTCTTCTGAGTATAGGAATTATGATTGAACCCCTTGACTGCCATCATTCCACAGTCCGTTCCTAAATAGATGACTCCAGAGCGTGAACGGATGGCACCATTAAAATAGAACTGCGCACTCAGCAAACCATCATTCTTATAGAAACTACTGAATGTCTCGGTCTTTGGATTAAACACAGAAAGTCCATGATCAGTAGCTATCCAGAGCATCCCCTGCTGATCTTCCACGATTCCCTTTACAGTATTATTCGCCAAACCATTGGACATCGTAAAAGACCTGATTTCCTGTTTTCCAGACTGATTTGTGGAAAGACAGTACATTCCATATCCATTACTACCCATCCAAATCTTGCCATCATGAGTCTGGCAGAAAGAGAGTATTTTATCAATAACCCCACTCTCTGGATTATCCAACTTATAAGGGTGTCGCTTAACTGTAAAAAAGCGCTTACCTGAATGGCGGGATTTCAAATCCACCTCCAGATATCCTCTAATTTCTCCCATCAAAAGACGTCCATCCTGGGTAATCAGACTGCCGATACATCCAGGCACCGACAAAGCCTCTGGGAATGGAATTTCCAATTGCTTACGTTTCAAATCGTAAAAGAACAGACCGACATTGGTTCCAATCCACATACCATCATTCCGCCCATCGTAAGCCAAAGCACCCACGAAATAAAGCAAATCGTGGTATTTTCCTTCTGTCAGGATACGGGAAATCTGTCCTGGATGCTGAAGATTCATGACAGCCAAACCTGATCCCCATGTACCAATCCAGAGATTTCCCTTGGAGTCGGCAGTGAGAGCAGATACACTGTTGTGCGGCAAACCGGAATTGGCTGTTGTATAATGGATAAAATGGTCGGAATGGGGCATCAGGCAATTGAGACCGCCCTCAACCGTTCCTGCATAGAGCGTACCATCAGGCGCCGAATACATGGCATTGACAGCATTGGGGGAAAGACTGCCTGGATGATCAGGGTCATGACGATAGAATTCCAACTGAAGCTGGCGTGGCATCAATTTGGTAATACCACCCGCCTCTGTACCGACCCAAATCTGTCCGTCTCGGGAAAAAAGAGAATTAACAAAGTTACTGCTCAAGGGATTGACAGGACTGCTTATATTCCAATGCTCTATTTCCTGCGTCTTATCATCAAGAATATCTACACCGCAGAGAGAGCCCACTAAAAGTTTGCCTTCCGGAGAAATCGCCAGACTTGTTACAACCTCATGCTGCAGGGAATGGCGGGTATCAGCAGAACAATGATACACTTGCTTATTACTATTGAACAAACCCTTATTGGTAGCCAGCCAGATTTTTTGATGATAATAAATCACAGCACCGGCAAAGTTATTACCCAACGGAGCAAATTGAGAAGTTAAATCTCTGGCTAACAGGCGGTTATTCTTCACATAAAACTCACTAACTTTACCCTCATTGCAGATAACGACAGTTCCCTTGCCATACACATCACATAGCCCCAAATCTGGAGCATTGAAAGGACAAGAAGCAAACAGGATGCTGTTGATCTCCCCCTTCTCATTGAAGGCAAAACGATAAATTCCTACCTGAGAAAGCATCCACATATTACCTTTTGAATCGCAATACATACGGGTACAGAATTGCTTGAGTGCCTTAGAGAGCTTTTGAGCAAGTGCCTCATTCTCACAAGGTGGAACTATAGCCTGCATGGTCTTGAGGTCTAAAACTTGCGGACCTTCCTCAAAGGCTATCCACAAGCGCCGAAACGAGTCTTCATAGACATTCCTGCAATTATTGCTTCTCAACTGCACACCGATAGCCCCTAATCCAAAATTCAGAAAATCATATCCGTCATAGCGCACCAGACCGCCTCCATGTGTGCTAATCCACATATAACCATAAGAATCCTGAAAAATATCATCGGCAAAATTGTTGGGCATTCCTGATGCCATGTTGAGATAACTGGCATGATAACGATTAGGAAGGCTACCCTGAGCAAAGATGCCCAAGTTAACTATCAGAACCATTATCAATATAAACAAGTATCTCACCATATTCATTATATTCAATGCAAAAATACAAAGAATATTTGAAAAGAAAGAATTTTTAGAAAAAAAACGTCCCAATAAGCCAATCACGGCTTACTGGGACATCAATCAAAGTAATGAATATATATGTTTGATATTCAAATCCGAAATAATAAAATTCAAATCAGATATTTAGAACTCGAGCACCATTGTCTGGCGTGGACGAAGCTTCACGTTCTTATCGATAAGGACAGTACGACCATTGGTTACATCTGTAGCCTTTGCCGCATTGCCGATAATCTCTGCATAACGGCTCACATTGAGTTCGTTGGCTTCATTCTTACCATTGATGATGGTCATCACATTCTTACCCTTGTATTGACGGGCAATAACATAAACACCATTCTGAGGACAGAACTGGGTCTGCTTTCCCTTAGTAATTACCTCATTCCCCTGACGCCAATGCAAGAGATTGCTCAACCAGTTGAACATCTGGTTTTCAGCATTCGTTCTTCCTTCTGCTGTGAAAGCATTATGCTGATCACCAGTCCATCCACCAGGGAAGTCCTTACGAACATTACCATCGGTAACACTCTTAGTACCATTCATCAGAACCTCAGTACCATAATAGAGTTGAGGAGTACGGTTGACTGTCAGAAGAAGTGCCAACGCCTGCTTCAAAGCTAATGAGTCTTTTCCCTCACCCAAGAATCGGTCGGTATCATGATTTTCCACAAATGCCATCACACTCTTTGGATTAGGATAGAGATAATCGTAGCAGAATACATTGTAGATACGATTCATTCCATTCCACCAATCGTCCGTCTCTTCCTTCTTGGCACTATTGATACGATCGTAGAAGGCAAAGTCCATGACAGTCTTCAGATAACTGTTTTTCTCTGACAGTTTGCTGTCTTTCTGCCAAGCAGCCGTATAAGCAGGCTCTGTTACCCAAGTTTCACCTACGGTATTAAAGTTAGGATATTCCTGATCCAGCGTCTTCATCCACAAAGCCATGGCATCACGGTCTGCGTATGGATAAGTATCCATGCGAATACCATCTATACCCACTGTTTCAATCCACCACTCGCTGTTTTGTATAAGGTATTTGATGACATGTGGGTTGCGCTGATTCAAATCTGGCATAGAAGGCACAAACCAGCCATCAACAGTCTCCTCAAAGTCAACTTTGCTGGCATACGGATCCAAAACCGGAGTCAACTTATAGCTGGTCTGCTTATACATATCATTCACAGTGCGTGCACCATCTACAGTACCTATCTTTTTCAGATGTTCAGGAGTCTGGTATTCAGGAAGCAACCACTCTGGAGCATTAAACCAGTCTTTGGATGGCATATCAGCTACCCAAGGATGCTCAAAACCGCAATGGTTGAAAATCATATCCATCACAACCTTCAATCCTTTCTGGTGAGCCTCATCTATCAACTTTTTGTATTCTGCATTGGTACCGAAACGAGGATCTACACGATAGTAATTGGTAGTAGCATAACCATGATAAGTACTGTTCTTGCCATCATTAGGGCTATCATTCTCCAATACCGGAGTAAACCATAATGCGGTAACACCCAACTGGTTGAAATAATCCAAATGCTGGCGGATACCTTCCAAGTCACCACCATGACGAAGACTTGGTGCCTTACGGTCGCAAGTCTTGTCTCTCATAGTCTTGAAAGCATCATTCTTAGGATTACCATTCGCAAAGCGGTCTGGCATCAACATATAGAGCACATCCTCATTGCTAAAGCCTATGCGCTTATCACCAGCCATTTCACGGTTTTTCAGTTGGTACTTCACCTTCTTGACAGACTTACCCTGCTTGAATTTCAAGGTCATTTCTCCCGCCTTTGCACCCTCTAAGTTGAGATAAACCAAGAGATAGTTAGGAGATTCGAGTTTTGCGACAGAATCGACGCGAACACCAGGATAATCAATCTCAACATCCGCATTTCGCACGTCTTTACCATACACCATCAACTGGAGAGAAGCATCCTTCATACCTACATACCAGTCTGTTGGTTCAATGCGGTCAACAGAGACCGCTGCATTCATGCTCATTGTACCCATAAGCAACATTAACGATACAAATATTTTTCTCATTTTCTTATAGATTAAGTCAATAGTAAAATTATATTTTATAATGAATTTTTCCTGATGATATCTTGAATCATTGCCAACTTTCATGCTTATTTAGCATAAAGAATCAAAGCAGACTGTGCATCTACCAAGACCTCCTTACCACTAACAGGCATACCGATACCCTCCTCATTGATGACACCATTGCAACAAGCCACATGATATTCACCCTCAGGAATAGCGACAGACTTTGCCTCACGGTTTGCATTCAAGATGACAATAATATTCTTCCAAGCGTCAATGCCTGCTAAGTTCTTGAGCATGAAAGCCACAAGGCAGCCCTCATTCTTCACCTGATTAACAGCATCAGGACTGACAGTTGGCAAAAACTCCAGGTGCTCACGAACCTTTTCTGCAGTAGCCAAACGGAATGCAGGATGATTCTTACGCAATTGGATTAAATTGCGATAATACTCAAAAACCTGTGGATATTTCTTGAGATGATCCCAGTTGAACTGATTGATGCTATCAGGAGAATTAAAACTGTTGTGAACACCCTTCTTGTCGCGCAACATTTCCTCTCCTGCCAAGATAAACGGTACACCCTGAGAAGTGAAAACTGCAGTCTGACCCAGCAAATCCAAGCGGATTAATTCAGCCAAACGATCACTTTCAGAAACAGACGGATCCTTCAAGCCAGGAATACTTGCCTTCAAACGATCTACCAGACACATATCATCATGGCAACTAACATAGCTAATCTGCTGAGTAGGATTGTTAGTCCAAGGTTTCTTGTCGTAATTTACCTTATTCATATCCACCTGTGGATGGGCAATACCACCAACGATACCAAACTTCAGGCTCTCCTCCTCTCCTGGAATACCAGCCAACAAGGCGCCCTTGGTATCATCAGAGAAAGGACCACGAAGAGCGTCACGCATATCATCGCTAAAAGCACCGATGCCATGGAGTTGTGGCGTATTAGCCTTCACTGCCAACTTCTCTGTAGGATAAGCACAGCTTCCTGCGCTCCATCCTTCACCATATATATAAATAGAAGGATCTATCTCGTCAACAGCCGCACGAATCTGATTCATCGTCTCGATATCATGCACGCCCATCAGGTCGAAACGGAAACCATCAATATGATATTCATTCACCCAATATTTCACGCTCTCTATCATAAACTCACGCATCAATGGTCTTTCGGATGCAGTCTCATTGCCACAACCAGAACCATCAGAATACTTACCATCCACTGTCTTGCGATAATAATAGTCTGGATAAGTACGCTGGAAATTGCTGCCGTTGATGTCGAAAGTATGATTATATACTGCATCAAAAATCACACGGATGCCTGCCTTATGAAGTGCCTGCACCATCTGCTTGAATTCCTTGATACGGACAGCTGGATTATATGGATCAGTAGCATAACTGCCTTCTGGTACATTATAATTCTTCGGATCATAGCCCCAGTTAAACTGTTGTTTGTCCAGTTTTGTTTCATCTACAGAAGCAAAATCAAAACAAGGCTGGAAGTGTATTGCATTGATACCCAACTTCTTAAGATATTCAATAGCTTTTGGTTCGGTAAGAGCAAGATACTTACCTTTATACTTCAAACCCGAAGTTGGAGAAATAGAAAAATCACGGAAATGCAACTCATAGATGATAAGATCAGCAGGCGATTTCAATGCAGGACGCACATCATTTTCCCAACCTTCAGGATTGGTCTGACTCAGATCGATGATGGCACCACGATTACCATTGACACCAACAGCCTTGGCAAATATACCCGGACATTCACCCTTTCCCATATCAAAAGTATAGAACTTTCCCTTCAAGTCACCCTTTACGGTAGCTTCCCATCGGTCCTTACCTACGCTTTTCATCTTAACGGTTTTGATAGGTTTTCCTATGAAACCGTCTCTATAAATACGGATTTTTACACTCGGTTTTGCACTACTGGAAGAAACCTGTGGAGTTGCACCAGTTACACCATCTACTTCAACAGAAGCTGTAGGTGAATTCAAAGAGAAAGTAGTTTTATCCTTAGAATAGGACATTTCATTGAAAGCACCTTGTGCCATCAATGAATGGGGAACTAAAACAGCAGTCAAGGCTACTAATAATTGATTTTTAATGCTCATACGGTTAAGTTTTTGCTAGATTGAGAGAAAATCCGAACAAGAATTATTCTCTATTTTATGTATAAATATAGACTTTTAACTAAACAATAGCGATTATACTATCTTTTTCTTGCATAAAACACCTACAAAAGCGTATTTTATGCAGAAATAGGCAGAACCAAACACGCTCATTTTTAGCGTATTTGATTCCACCTTGTCATTCGGTCGGAAATACAGGAAATACGGCGAATATAAAAGCCCTGTTTTTTCATGAATTTCACAACCAAAGTACAGCAGTTAAAATTTTAAAGTTTATTTTGCAAGCAATGAGATGGCAAAACCACCACCACGTGCTTCTTTAATCTTCAAAACATCACCCTTCTTCACAGTCTTGTGAATAATCTGATAAGACTTAGGGTTCTTTTCATAATCAGCATTCTTGCCATCCTGATAAATAGCGCAATCATACTTCTTGCCCTTATCGAGGAAGTCAAGCTTTACTACTGAAGTACGGGCAGCATCAGTCTTGCCACCAACAAACCAGTTGTTAGTACCCTTAGCCTTACGAGCAACAGTAATATACTTAGCAGGTTCAGCCTCCAAATACTTAGAATCATCCCAATCGCAAGCTACATCACGAATGAACTGGAAGGCATCATCATACTTCTCATAATGCTCAGGTAAGTCGGCTGCCATCTGCAAAGGACTGTACATCACGAGGTAAAGAGAAAGCTGACCGCAGAGAGTAGAATGCACATAACTCTGATTGTTACTCCACTCAGAAAGTTTAGTCTCGAAGATACCTGGAGTATAATCCATAGGACCACCCTGCAAACGGGTGAATGGCAACATCACGGTATGATAAGAAACAGAACCGCCAAATGCCTCATACTCAGTACCTCTTGCACTCTCATTTCCCACCAGGTTAGGCCAGGTACGGCAGATACCAGTAGGACGGGTAGCCTCATGAGCGTTCACCATAATATGATGCTTAGCAGCAGTCTCGACGACACGCTGATAGTGATTATTCATCAACTGGCTGTAGTGATACTCACCTCTTGGAATGATGTCACCCACATAACCAGTCTTCACTGCATCATAACCATACTTGTTCATCAGATTGAAGGCATTTTCCAAATGACGCTCATAGTTGAGTGCTGCAGAAGAGGTCTCGTGGTGCATCATCAACTTAACACCCTTAGAGTGCGCATAATCATTGAGCATCTTGATATCGAAGTTAGGATAAGGAGTCACGAAATCAAAGACATCCAGTTTCTGATGACCGAACCAGTCTTCCCATCCTTCGTTCCAACCTTCAACCAATACTTCCTGCAAACCATTCTTTGCAGCAAAGTCAATATAGCGCTTCACTTCCTCATTGGTAGCACCATGAGTACCATTAGGCTTACACTTGCTATAATCAGTAACACCCAGACGAACAGAAGGAAGATCATTCGTATAACTCCATGTCTTGGTACCTACAATCATGTTCCACCATACACCACAGTACTTAGTAGGGTGAATCCAGAAAGTATCCTCTATCTTGCAAGGTTCATTGAGGTTCAATGTCAACTTGCAAGAAAGCATATCACGCGCATCATCACTCACGAGAACAGTACGCCAAGGTGTATTGAATGGAGTCTGGATAAAGCCCTTGCGACCTACAGCATCAGGAGTCAACCAAGACTCAAGCACGAGATTCTTCTCGTCGAGGTTGAGGTGCATGGTAGGATAATCCAGACAGGCAGCCTCATGGATATTGATATAAAGACCATCCTTCGTCTTCAACTGCAGGGAAGTCTGCACGCCCGTATCAGAGAAAACAGTAGTAGAAGAATTACTCTTATATTTCTCACGATTAGCAGCGATGATAGGACGGATACCAGTCAGCGGAGTGATGTTGTACTCATACTCCTGAGTATCATAATCACCTGGAATCCAGTATGCAGTATGATCACCAGCCATTGCAAACTGAGTGTGCTCCTCCTGAATCACGAAGTAATTCAAAGATTCCTGCTGAGGAAACTCGTAGCGCAAGCCCATACCGTAATCATAGACACGGAAACGGATGGTAATGTTACGATTGGAAGAAGCCTGATTGAGGTTTACCTCCAACTCATTGTAATGATTGCGAATGGTGGAAGTTTCACCCCAGACAGGTTTCCAAGTCTCATCAAAAGTAGAAGTCTTGCTACCGGTCTCGGTAAAACCATCCATCAAATCCGTTTCTTCCATCCCCTTAGAGGCATGCTTATCCTTTGCCAACTCCAAACCGAGATGAGAAGGCTTACAGACAGTCTTGCCTTTGTAACTCATCTCATAAGTAGGCTGTCCATTACCTGTCAGGGAGAAGGTCAAAGACACATTCCCGTCAGGAGACTTGACGGTCTGAGCTGCTGCCAACATAGGGAGCAACAAGCCCATAAGTAAAACACTGATTTTCTTCATATTTATTGCTATTGTTTTCTACAGTGCAAAATTAGTAAAATCTTGGAAATACACCATATTATAATTTACAATAAATCAAAAAGGGGGTGTGCAAACGTTTGCACACCCCTCGTTCTTTTCCCCAAAAACTAACTAAAAACCATTCAATTCTAAGCAAAAGCTATTTCAAACTAACGAGAAACATTTCAATGCTTTTGAAGAAATCTTAGTTTCTTCCACCCTGTGAAATCATTTCTGTCAACTGATTCATGAAAGCAGCATCCTTTGCCAGATCCTCGATATTAAGGTGCATACGATAGCGCCAGTAATGCTTAGGATTAGCAGGGATATTGATACGCTCTGCATTCGCATCAGGCAAGCGGAGACTCTCGTCGATAGCAAGCCAATCCTGAATACTCAACACACAGAGCATAGAAGGAGAGGTCAGATGACGTAAGATAATATCCTTGGCAAGCCAACCTGGGAGCGGATGAGGAGCAGGACCCTGACGATAGAGCATCGTATTATAATACTCTTGAGTACGCTGGACATTCTCATCCCACCACTGACGGAGGGTAGGCATATCATGACTTGAAATGGTACAAACCGAGCGATAAGGATTACGGCTCAGATGGCCGAACTTCACAGAAGGATCCTTAGGCATGCTCTGCAGCTCCAGGCTCAAGATCTTCAACTCATTCATTACCCATGGCACACAATCAGGCACCATTCCGAGGTCTTCGGCACATACCAACATACGAGTAGCCTGAACCAACTTAGGCAATTTCTTCATCGCCTCACCATACCAATACTGGTTGTTGCGACGATAGAAGTAATCATTATAAAGACGATTGAACGCAGCCTTGTCGTTATCATAAAGTGACTCAAAGATGAAATCAAACTGAGCCGAGATACGTGGGTGAAACAATCCTGGATTACGATGATCACGAACGAAGAGCACATCGCTAATCAGAGCATAGAGACCATCACGGAGCCAGATATCCTTCTGATCGGTAGCACCTTCAAACAAAGCTTCCACCTTGCGCTGGCTATTCACCTCCGGTTTCATCTGATAACGCTCGTCATCCAAGCGGTCGAGATATTTCTCCTTCACTTCGTCAGCACGCTCATGGAACATGCGGTTCAGAACCCAGTCGGTAATGAAAGGACGGGTGAATCTATCCTCCTGGAAATTAAGGCCATAAGAACGAATCTCATCTGCCGTCATTCCCAACGCAGGAGCAAACTGACCCAGCAATCCGTGAACAGAATCTACAGGAATCTCCCAGATACGGAAGAAACCGAGTACATGGTCGATACGGTAAGCATCAAAGTACAGAGACATGTTCTGGAAGCGGCGAACCCACCACTGGCAACCATCCTTCAACATTTCATGCCAGTTGTAAGTAGGGAATCCCCAGTTCTGGCCATTTGCAGAGAAATCATCAGGTGGAGCACCCGCCTGTCCATTGAGATTGAAGTACTTAGGCTCCACCCACACATCACAGCTATAGCGGTTTACACCGATAGGAATATCACCCTTCAGAATGACACCCTTTGCCATAGCATGCTCGTGAGCCGCCTTCATCTGTGTATTTAATACATACTGTACGAAGTAGAAGAATTCCACCTCCTTGTATGCTTTGCTCTTAGAATCGCTCAATGATTTACGCTCAGCTTCATCCCATACCTTATGGTCTGGCCACTGAGAGAAATCGGCAGTGCCATACTTGTCACGCAAGTAAGAATACTGTGCGTAAGGCACAAGCCACTGTTCTGTTTCCTGAAAAAATGCCTGAAAATCGGCACTCTTTAACATTTGTTTTCCTTCCTGTTCGAAGATTTGGTGCAAATAGTTTATCTTGAAATCATTTACTTTCTCATAATCTATCTGAGGGAGCGCATTGAGTTCTGCTCTCGTCTTTTCAGCCTCAGCGCGCTTCTTGGCATCTTTCAACTCTGGTAATGCAAGAAGATCTGCATACTGAGGATGAATAGCAAAGACACTGATACAGCCATATGGATAAGAGTCTGTCCAGGTATGCGTGATAGTCGTATCATTGATAGGCAAAAGCTGAAGAACCTTCTGACCGGTTTTAGCCACCAGATCAATCATGCTCTTGAGATCACCGAAATCACCGATACCGGCACTTTTCTTAGTTCTGAGTGAGAAAACAGGCACCTGTGTACCCGCCAACTTACGGTTCCAACGCTCCAGGAACGACTGGCTCAACTCATAAGAAATCAACGTACCGCTCTTCATCTCAGGGATTTCAATAGAACGGTTGTAACCTGTTTCCCAAAGACATTCCTTCTTTTCATTGAGAGCTACGAACTTGAATTCCAGATAGTTGACAGCTAAAGTCTCCACATTGATATCAACAGTCCACTCATTGTAAGCCTGCTGAACCATAGGAAGAGCATAGCTTTTGTCCCAAGCACCGAGTGCAGGATCAGAACCTACTACTGCTAAACGTTCACCCTCACGAAGTTGTGGAGCACGAACAATCAGGCGAATCGTCTTAGCAAAGGAATGTTCCTTCACTTTGCCTAACTGCTGATGGTTAATGCAGTCAGTAAAGGCGCTGCTATAGAGGTAAGAATCCTCAGGAATATCATGCCAACGGTCATACAAAGTATAATCACCGGCACGCTCAGCCGTACAGTTCAACTGATGCCTCGCCAATTGCCATTCAGCCTTGGTGCAAAAGCCATCTCTACTTACACTGTAAAAGTAGGAATTGTTCTTAGACTTTGGGGTACCATCCCAATCGAATGACCAGCGAGAGCCATCCTCAGTCCCCATTTTATACTGGACCTCCTTCCCATCAACTGTCATATTCAAAACGAGTTCCTCGCCATAGACAGTTTTATAATCTATATTAAAATGAAACACCATAAGATACAAAGGTTATTATTTACGCTGCGAAGGTAATATTTTTTATCGAAAAATCAAACACTTTTTTGCACAAAAATTGAAAAAAGGTTGCGCAATCGGTTGCACAACCTTACTATTTAATACATTTACTTATCTTCTACTTATTTCTTATTTTTCCTTGATGAAGGAAACAGATAAAGCGCCGCATATCAGCAAGATACCAGCCACTATCATCATGTCACTCTGATGAGAACCCACCAGGCTCAAAACAGCACCACCACAGATGGCAGCTACAATCTGAGGAATACAAATCGTTCCATTGAAAAGGCCCAGATAAGCACCCATGTGTCCATATCCCTGCAGGGCATTGGTAACAAAAGTGAAAGGCATTGCCAACATGGCTGCCCAACCGGCACCAATCATCAGGAATGAAATAAACTGCAGATATGGGTCATGCAGGAAAGGAATCAGAGCGAAACCGATACCACCAATGACCAGACTGACCGCATAAGCCATCTTGGTATTCTTAAACTGAGGCAGCACAACCGCCCAAAGCACACTACCCACAGCCTGAACAGCAAAGAGGATACCTACCCAGTTGCCAGCCTCCTGGAATGCCTCGGAAGTAGGATCGGTAGTATTCCAAACCGTCTCAGCAATGGCACCTGTAGAATAATTCCAGAGATAAAGGAAACCAGCCCAGCAGAAGAACTGCACAAGACCCACCTTCCAGAAAGTAGCAGGCGCTTTGCGGAGCAAAGTAATCCAATCGGCCTTGTCTTCAGAAGCATCTTCACTCTTCACTTCATTATATTCTGCATACTGCTGAGGATTCCACTCCTTCACCTTCATCGTAGTATAGATAACGCAAAGAATCAGAATAGCAGCACCGATATAGAATGACCAGATCACAGAATCAGGAACCACACCCTTATCAGCCACATTCTTGATACCCAAGAAAGTAAAGAGGAATGGGAAAATATAACCAGCCACAGAACCGGCATTGCAGAGGAAACTCTGGATAGAGTAAGCTTTCGCCTTCTGCTTCTCATTGACCATATCACCCACCAGCATCTTGAAAGGCTGCATCGCCATATTGATACTTGTATCCAAGAACATCAGGGCTATCAAACCGAAAAGCATCGCACCGCTCACCGTCAATCCGAGCGAACCGGCATTAGGCAGCAGGCACATCACCAATACAGCCACCGAAGCACCAATAAATAAGTAAGGTATTCGACGACCGAAGCGGCACCAGGTTTTATCGCTCAAAGTACCGACGATAGGTTGCACCAGGATTCCCATCAGCGGAGGGAGGATCCAGAAATAACTCAAGTTGTGTGGGTCTGCACCCAACGTTGCAAAAATTCGGGATATATTGGCGCTCTGAAGGGCGTAGGCAATCTGTACCCCGAAGAATCCAAAGCTTAAATTCCAAAGCTTCCAGAAACTCAAATCAGGTTTTTGTGTCATATTATTTTTGTTTTAAATTTTTTCCGTATTCAACCATTCGCCACACATTATCGGGTAGTACCTCTCACCACCAATCTTGTTCTGACGACTCTCTTCTCCACCTCATCCACAGGAATGGATCCTTCCACCTGTCCAATGAGAATATTGGCGGCCTCCTCTCCCACGGCAATACCCCGCTGCTCCACCGTAGTGAGCATCGGGTCGGAAGCCTTGGCACGGTCACCATTGGTAAATCCGCAGACACTAATTTCTTCCGGCACCTTATACCCCATACGCTTGGCAGTATAGAGAATACCGATAGCCGTATCATCATTGATGGCAAAGAATGCATCCGGACGATCTTCTGTTTCAAGAATCTCTGGTGTGAGCGCCTCAGCCTGTGCACGGTTGTCACAGATCTTCACCCAGTCCGGATTTTCCTTCAGTCCATGTTTTAGGAGTGCATCCCGATAGCCGTTGTAGCGGTTTTTGGAAATCTCCATATTCATCGGCGAACCATAGAATGCAATTTTCTTGCATCCGGTATCTATCAGATGAGTGACGGCAGTGAAAGCTCCCATGTAGTCATCTACAACCACACGAGAACAGTTCACGCCGGTACATATTCTATCATAGAATACGAGCGGTACACCATTATCCATCAATTTTTGGAAATGATCATACTGCTTGGTGTCCTTGGCCTGAGAGACGATAATGCCACACACCTTATTCTTATAGAAGTCTTCACAAATAGCCACTTCCTTATCATACCGTTCGTTACTCTGCGCCACCATCACACGATAGCCGCGGGCGCGAGCCTCTTCCTCTATGCCAGAGACAACAGACATAAAGTAATAATGTACGAACTCCGGTACGATAACTCCGATGATCTTCATCGGCTGCACCTTACTATGTCGCAGGGCTTCACCGATCACGTTCGGATAGAAGTTGTGCGCCCTGGCATAAGCCTGGATACGCTCCTTCTGAGCAGCACTGATACGAGGGCTGTTCTTCAACGCTCTACTCACCGTAGCTATGCTACATCCGAGATCGCGCGCGATATCTTTCATTGTTATGGGTACAATTTCTTTCATAATTGTTTTTAGTTACAATGCAAAATTAGACAAATATCCGTTAAGTCGGACCATTTCGTTGATGTAAATCAAGAAAAAGCTGCGCAAACGTTTGCACTAAAGAAATAACGGAATTAACTAAAAAATAGTACAACGTATCGAAAAAGAATTTAATTTTGCACTCAGAAAGTCTGAGAATGCCGTAAAAAAGCATGCAAAGAGGATGCAAATCCGCTTTCTGCCACCTTATAAATATAAAGAACCTAACAAACAATGATTTCCTAACGAAACCGCAAGTAAAGGTAAATGTAGTTAAAGTGTGGCCGAGACTAAAAACAATAATAAACATTAATTATACATTAACTTAAAAATCAAGCAAATGATGAAGCAGGTAAAAATTAAATTGCCTCTCAGAG
>OHAY01000482.1_pt1 | contig 41456 bp, 34 predicted proteins | sample 1577191 | NCBI WGS metagenome assembly OHAY01 (sample SAMEA3541504, study PRJEB24748) | human gut metagenome | biome: human gut; feature: human-associated habitat; material: faeces | place: China | collected 2012 | reverse complement strand
ACTCCAACACGACCCGTCATGCAGCTGAGTTCTGGATGATCGAGCCGGAGATGGCATTTGCGGATCTGAACGACAACATGGAAGTTGCCGAGGATATGTTAAAATATGTCATCCGCTACGTCTTAGAGCACGCACCGGAAGAGATGAATTTCTTCAACCAGTTCATCGACAAGGGACTCCTTGACCGCTTAAACCACGTATTAAATTCCGAATTCGGTCATGTAACCTACACAGAGGCTGTCCGCATCCTCGAAGAGCACAACGACGAATTCGACTACAAGGTATTCTGGGGCTGTGACTTACAGACCGAGCATGAGCGCTACTTAACCGAGAAGATCTTCCAGAAACCGGTCTTCGTTACCGATTATCCGAAGGAGATCAAGGCATTCTACATGAAGATGAACGAAGACGGCAAGACCGTTGCAGCGATGGACTGTCTCGTACCGGGCATCGGCGAGATCATCGGCGGCAGCCAGCGTGAGGACAGCTTAGAAAAGTTAGAGGCGCGTATGGACGAGCTTGGACTCAAAAAGGAGGACTACGGTTTCTATCTGGATCTGCGTAAATACGGTTCCGCAAGACACTCCGGATTTGGTCTTGGATTCGAGCGCTGCGTGATGTACTTAACCGGCGTTTCCAACATCCGCGATGTCATTCCGTTCCCGAGAACCGTAAACAACTGTGAACTGTAAACAATAAGCAACTATGGGGCTGTCGCAAATACTGGAATCTGCTTTCTGCTATTTGCAGCAGTCCCTTTTCTATTATTATTTCAATATGTACATACGGAGTGACAGACTCCTGAAAGGGGGAGAGAATGTGAAATTTATCCATACCGGCGACATCCACTGGGGCATGTCCCCGGACAGCGACAAGCCGTGGAGCCGGGAGCGCAGCCGCGATATCCGCGATACGTTTACCGCCATCATCGCCAAGGCAAAGGAGCTGCGCGTGGACTGCCTGTTCATCGCGGGGGATCTGTTCCACCGCCAGCCGCTGCTGCGCGACCTGAAAGAGGTCAATTACCTGTTTTCCACGATCCCGCAGACACAGGTTATCATCATCGCGGGCAATCACGACCGGATCCGCAAAAATTCAGCTGTTTTAAGCTTTTCCTGGGCTTCCAACGTGACGTTTCTGGAAAGTGAGGATGTCTCATCCGTCTATTTTGAGGATATCAACACCGAGGTGACCGGCTTTTCTTACTATACTGCGGAGATCCCGGAGCCGCGCCTTGATGCTCTTGAAGCGCCGGAGGATGGAAAAATCCACATTCTGCTGGGGCACGGTGGCGACGCGAACCACGTCCCGATCGACCGGGCGGCGCTGGCTTCCTCCGGATTTTCGTATATCGCACTGGGGCACATCCACAGGCCAGAGATCCTACTGGACAAAAAGATGGCATACTGCGGTTCCCCGGAGCCGCTTGATAAGACCGAGACCGGCAGGCACGGCATCCTTTACGGCGAGATCGACCCGGAAAGCTGTCAGGTAACGACACTAGACTTTATTCCGATGGCGAAGCTCCGCTACATCCCACTCATCGTCCGCGTCACGCCGGATACGACCAACACGGAGCTGTACTTAAAAATTGCCCATGAGATCGAACAGCGCGGCAATGACAATATTTTCCGCTTCAAGGTGCAGGGCATGCGCGATCCCGATATTTCCTTCGATCTGGACGCCTTAAAGCTGCGTTTCCGCATCGCGGATATCATCGATGAGACGGAACCGCAATACGATTTTTCCGCCCTGTTTGCCGAGCATCCAAGCGATATGATCGGCTTTTACATCCAGGCACTGAAAAAACCGGACATGAGTCCGGTGGAGAAAAAGGCGCTGTTTTACGGCATCCACGCCCTGCTTCTCACCACCGATGAAAGGAGTTAGCTTCCATGCGTTTTCTTGATCTTTATATCAGTGGGTTTGGAAAATTTCATGACACAGCCGTCTCCTTTGAGGATGGGTTAAACGTCATTTACGGTAAAAATGAAGCCGGCAAATCCACGATCCACACCTTTATCCGCGGCATGCTCTTCGGCATCGAGCGTCAGAGGGGGCGCGCCGCCAGAAACGACATCTACAGCAAATATGAGCCGTGGGAAAACAGCGGCACCTACGAGGGGCAGCTCCGGCTTGAATCCGACGACGGCACCATTTACCGGATCGAGCGCTCGTTCCAGAAAAATAAGAAGGAATTTACCGTCATCAACGAGACGACCGGACGCGAGGAACCGGACGGCCGCGCCGTTTTGCAGGAAATTTTGGGCGGCATGAGTGAAACCATGTACAACAACACCATCAGCATCAGCCAGTTAAAGAGTGCGACCGATGAAGGCATGGTTTCAGAACTGAAAAACTATATTGCTAACATGAATACCTCTGGCAATATGGCGCTCAATATCACTAAGGCGACCGCCTATCTGAAAAATCAGCGCAAACAATTTGAATCCCAGTTAAGCCCGGAGGCTTCGGTCAACTATACCTCCCTTCTTAGCGAGATCCGCGCGCTGGAACGCGAGCTTTCTTCGCCAAAATATGAGAATCAGTTACAGGAATACTCAAAACTGCGTGACTCGCTCCGAAATGAACTGGAACATCAGAAAATAGAAAAAGAAGATTTATCCGACCGGCTGCAGAAGAGCCGTCAGGTACTGGATGAGTTTTCCTTTACGGACGAGGCGTCCATCGAGGCGTACCGCAGTCAGGCTGAAACACTCTACCAGGACTATCAGCATGCACAGGTGTCTTCCTCCAGCAAGGGATCCCGGTTTTTCCAGGTGTTTTTCTTTGTCACAGCGGCGATCTGCGCCATCTGCGCGGCATACTGCGGATATCTGGCGTTCTTCCCGCTTCCGTCTCCGTGGCTGGGAGCTGGTCCCACCGCCCTCATCTTTGGCGTCGCCGCTCTTGTGCTTCTCATGCTGGGAATCTGCGTCACACGGCACCGGAGCCGCCGCAGGCAGGAGGCGGAGAAAAGTGCCTCTGTTTTATCGGAGATTTTGCGCCGCCACCTGGGCGAATCCGAGATTTCGGATGAATCCATGAAGCTTTTGTCCCAGCGGCTAGACCGCTTCATCACGCTCTGCCACGCCGTTACAAACTCGGAGGATTCACTGGTAAAACGTTCCGAACAGATCTCGGCGCTGATGGCAAAGCAGAATGACTGCAGCCTTGTCATCGAGGAACAGCAGCGCGTCCAATGGGAGTTAGAAAAAAAGCTGGAGCACCTATCCGCCTGCAAAGACCGGGCAGCGGCGCTCAAACACATTTTAAATGAAAATGAGCGCATCCATCAGGAGATCGCCTCCGTGGATCTGGCGCTTGATACCTTAAAAGAGCTTTCCACCACCATCCGGGATTCTTTCGGCCTGTACTTAAATAAGACTGCGTCCGACCTGATCGCCGGAATTACCGGCGGAATTTATTCCAGCATCAGCATCGATGAGAACTTGAATGCGTTTTTAAATACCCGCCGGAAGCTGATCCCGCTTGAACAGGTCAGCAGCGGCACCGCCGACCAGATCTATCTGGCGCTGCGCCTCGCCGCCGCCCACTTTATCCAGGGCGATGCAGACCGGCTGCCGCTCATCTTTGACGACAGCTTCGTCCTCTACGACGACGAGCGCCTGAGAACCGTCCTCAAATGGCTGCCAACCGCCTATTCCGGGCAGATTCTTGTATTTACTTGTCATGAGAGGGAGATGCGGGTGCTGAAGGCGGAAGGAGCTGCGGTGCATGAAGTGCGGTTGTAGGACTCCTTTCATACATAACCGTGACATTGCCTGTTTCCTATGACATTAAAAAGAACGCCATTTTCTGACATGTATTGGTCCGGAAATGACGTTCTTTTTGTTTCTATTTTAAAGGTCTATTTTTAGTCCCGTATTCCCGCCCGATACTTCGCCAGCAGCTTATTGATACGTCCAGTCGGATTTAACAGCTCGCTTAAGGAGGCATCGTGGTTCAGGTTATCGATGATGAGCGCGATGTATTTGCTCATATCGACGCTGATATAGTACGGTCTGGAGAGAAGCTCCGGTGTCTGGTATACCAGGTTGGTGGTCAGGACGCGGTCGATCAGACCGTTCTCATAGTACTCGTCAAACTTCTGCAGTCCGTTGGTAAACAGACCGAAGGTCGCGCATACGAATACCTTTCTCGCCTTGCGGCTCTTTAATTCCTTCGCTACATCTAACATGCTCTCGCCAGAGGAGATCATATCATCGATGATCAGGACATCCTTGCCCTCTACGCTGGATCCCAAGAACTCATGGGCAACGATCGGGTTGCGTCCGTTGACGATCCTGGTGTAATCGCGGCGTTTGTAGAACATACCCATGTCGAGTCCCAGCACGTTGGAGAAGAAGACAGCGCGGGACATACCGCCCTCATCCGGGCTGATGACCATCATGTGATCGCTGTCGATCTCCAGCTCTTTCTCATTTTTCAGCAGATATTTGATAAACTGGTAAATCGGCTGAACGGTCTCAAAACCCTTGAGCGGAATCGCGTTCTGGACACGCGGATCGTGTGCGTCAAAGGTAATGATATTCTCAACGCCCATATCTACCAGCTCTTCCAGTGCCAGCGCGCAGTCTAAGGACTCACGGCCGGAGCGCTTATGCTGGCGGCTCTCATACAGGAACGGCATGATTACGTTGATACGGCGTGCCTTTCCGCCTGCTGCCGCAATGACACGTTTCAGATCCTGATAATGATCATCCGGGGACATATGGTTTACCATGCCGCACAGAGAATATGTCTGGCTGTAGTTGCAGACATCCACGATCAGATACAGATCATCGCCGCGCACCGACGCCTTGATCTCGCCCTTTGCCTCGCCGGAACCAAATCTCGGTGTGTTTGCCCCGATGATGTAGGAGTCTCTCTGATAACCTGAAAATGCGATCGACGTCTTGTGCTCGCTCTCGCGCTCATTTCTCCAGTCCACCAGATATTTGTCTACCTTGCCTACCAGTTCCTCACATCCCTTTAATGGAATCAGTCCCAGCGGACCTACCGGTATCGTCTCAATGATTTTCTCTTCGTACAGCATTTTCCATTTTCCTCCAGCCTGTTTACTCTCTGCTAATTCGCTTTTTTTGCATATGTTAGCGCATTCTAACGTCTCTTTTATATCATTATGTCCCTTATAAGTCAACCCATTACCGGTTTTCCAGCTTTTTTCGTATCCGGATATCCTCGCCGTAGAGCGGAATGATCTGATACTGGCTTATGATCCGTGACATGACGCGGTCGGTAAACTCGTCGCGCATCTCATTGACCGGCAGATTGGTGGAAATGATCGTGCCTTTCTTCCGGTTTAAGCGCTCGTTGACCACATAGAAGAGCTGGGAAGTCGTAAACGTATTCACCAGTTCCGTCCCCAGATCGTCGATGATCAGCAGATCGCACTCTAATAAATACTGGGAGCGGTCGCGATCCTCATCGGTCGCATCATTTGCGAAGCGGTCCCTTGAAAATATCTCATACATCTCCACCGCCGGGAGATACACGACGCTGAAACAGCGCTCAATCAGCTCTTTCGCGATGCAGTTGCTTAAAAACGTCTTTCCAAGCCCCGTTTTTCCGGTAAATAAGATATTTCCCTTTTCTTCTTTAAATCCGTCCACATAGCGGTGGCAGAACGCCGTCACCTGCTCCATATACGCGCGGGCAGTCTTGCCGCTACGCGGATCGATCTTCGTGTCATCAAAATAATCATAGGAAAAATGAGAAAAATTCTCCCGCTCCAGCACTTCCCGGATATTCGACTGGGCGTATAACAGATCGATCTCCCGCTGACGGAAACAGTGGCATTTTATGCCGTCTTTGTACCCGGTATCCTTACAGTCCGGACAATTATACTGCATCTCCAGATAGTCCGCCGGATAGCCGTAGGCGCTCATCAGCACCTGGCGCTGCTCTTTCAGGTCTGCGATTGTCCCTCGCAAACGTTTCACCGCGTCCGCATCGCCCGCCAGAAGCTCTTTCGCGCTCTTGACCGCCGCGGCGGCGATCGCGTCGTTCATCTCCCGGACCGCCGGTATTTTCTCATAGATCTCGTCAACCCGCGCGTCCAGCTCATGTTTCTTCTGAAGCTGTGTCCGGTTATAAACACGCATGATCGATTCATACTGCGAATTACTGAGTGCCATCGTCCCCTCCTGTCTTCTGCGCTCCGTTTATCATGCTCCATACCATCTCGTCGTAATCATATCCGTGTTCCTCCAGATTGTGGAACCGGTTGGAAGAACGGCTGCTGCCTGCAGACGCCTGCCGGCGCTTCGCCCCGCCTTCTTCCTTCCGTTTTTTATCTAGCTCTGACACATCCCGGAAGCTCTTGACGCCGGCATTTTTCCAATCCCGCAGGATCTTGTCTGCATAGTCAAACGACGGTTTATGTATCTGCCGGATCGTGCGGCTGCACGCCTCGACGATCAGCTCGCGCGTGAAACCGTACTCCCAGAACCATTTTTCGATAAATTCACTCTCGACCTCCGCCGGACTCCGGTCCGAAAGCCCCATCGCCCGCATAACCGCGAATGAACCCTTCGTGTAGCCCCTGCCGCTCGCTTTCGCCTGTTCCACATCCTTGATGCCGCGCTTATGCCAGCCGAGCGCCACCTTTTCCATATAGCGCAGGCTGGTGTGGTGGTTCTGCACGCAGTACTCAATCAGGTATTCCAGCAATTCCCCGGAAAATCCCAGATTCGAATAGAGATTTCCAAGAATCTGGCAGTCCGTCGGTGTGAGCAGCTTGTTTAAATACTGCTGGGCAATATAAATGAGCTGCTTAAACGACTCATCCGAGGTCAGACGTGACATATCGCAGGCTGCGGCTTCCCGGGCGGCAGTTTTGGCAGATGGCGCAAAAGAACCAGCACTTGCCTGAGATTCCGTTGAAGCAAAAACCGGTGAAATTTGCTGTCCCGGCGTCTCCTGAAACGATCGCTGTGCCTCTTCACCGACTTCCGTTCCCAGCACCCCGGCTCTCTGCCAGTATGCCAGCGCGCGCTGCACGTCCGCTTCCGTGTGGTTGAGCGCGTCCGCGATCTGTCCGATCGAGACTTCCTCCTGCTGGTGGCGGAGCAGGTACAGATATACCTTCACATATTCTCCACTGGCTCCCGCCATATATGTATCAATAAATACGTCCGGAACCGGCGTCGCGCCCACCGCCAGCCGGTTTTTGAATCCTATTCCCATCGTCTAATTTCCCTCTTAGCCATTCTGTGTCCTCACATTTCCTGTTACCATTTATCTATCAGCAGCCTGCGGCTGTGTGAACCATTCAAACTGCTGTATTTTACTTTTATTTTGAAATATTCTCTATTTGTTCCATCCAAATCTTCCTGTTTTCTTACTTTTCCACCGTTTTGATTTTGTTTCCGGACTTTTCCACAATTTTGCTCCGGACAAGACAGTTTTCATCCATTTATCACAGGCTCACTGCGTCTGTTTCTATCATAACATACCTTTTTTTAAAAAGAAATACTCCTAATTATGGTTCGCGGCCGACACTTTTAGACCAATTTTTCCACTATTTTGATTGTGGATAATGTGGATAATGTGGAAAAAGCCTTCAAAAATCCTCAAAAAATAACCTTTCCTCCGACAAAATCCTTATTTTATCAACATTTTCGGCATTTCCCCATTTCCGCATTTAGGCGCAAAAAATCCACATAGTTCCTTTACATAATATGTTGAAAACTATGTGGATAATGTGGATAACTATATGTACACTCGGAGTGCATCTATTTCGCAAGGAGGTTTTCCCCTACATTTACAACGTCTCCGGCGCCCATGGTTATCAACAGGTCGCCCTGTGTACAATGTTCCATGACAAATTTTTCTATTTCATCGAACGTCGGCAGATACCATGCTTCTTTTCCTTTTTCTTTTAGAAGTTTCACGATATCCTCTGAGCTGATGCCGAGCGTGTCCGTCTCGCGCGCCGCGTAGATATCCGCCAGAATGACTTTATCTGCCAGTGAGAGCGCCTCGGCAAACTGCGGCAGAAATGCCTTCGTCCGCGTGTAGGTGTGCGGCTGGAAGATGCACCAGAGTGTCTTGTGTGGATAGTTCCGCGCCGTCTTTAAGGTAGCCTCGATCTCATGCGGATGATGCGCATAGTCGTCGATGATGGTAAATCCATTTACCTCACCCTTCTTTTCGAACCGGCGGTTGGTTCCGGTAAAATGTGCCAGTCCCACGCGGATGGCGTCCATGGAGATGCCATTTTCCAGGGAAACAGCGATGGCTGCCAGCGCATTGTATACATTGTGCTCACCTGCCACACCGAGCGTCAGGCGCTCTTTCTTCTCACCGCCGATATAAAGATCGAAGGACGGATGCGCGTAATCGTCATACTGGATATCACCGGCACTGTAATCGTTGCCGCGGCTGTGACCAAAAGTAATAACCTTGCCTTTTGCCGCTTCTATGATCTCCTGATAGTTCTCGATATCGCCGTTGATGACAATCGCGCCCTGAGCCGGTACGCGCTCGGCAAACAGCTTGAAGGAATGACGGATATCCGCCAGATCCTTGAAGAAATCGAGATGGTCTTCTTCTATATTAAGAATGACCGCCATCGTCGGGTAGAAGGATAGGAAGCTGTTGGTATACTCACACGCCTCCGTCACGAAAAATTCCGGTCCGCCGACGCGGATGTTGCCGCCGATCGCCGGAAGGATGCCGCCGACCGAGATCGTCGGGTCATTTTTCGCCTGCAAGAAAATCTCCGTCACCATCGAAGTGGTTGTCGTTTTGCCGTGTGTTCCGGCAATCGCGATCGCATTTTTATAGTTCCGCATCATCTCGCCCAAGAGTTCCGCACGGGTCAGCATCGGGATGCCGCGCCGTTTTACTTCCTGAAATTCCGGGTTATCCGGGTGAATCGCCGCCGTGTAGACTACCACATCGATGCCATCCTGGATATTCTCCGCTTTCTGTCCGATATATACCTTCGCGCCGCGCGCCTCCAGGTTATCGGTCAGCTCCGAACGGTGTGCGTCCGAGCCGGACACAGTGAATCCCTCGTCCATCAAAATCTCTGCCAGTCCGCTCATGCTGATACCGCCGATTCCGATGAAATGGACGGATTCTGGTTTATTAAAATCAATCTGATATACATTCTCACTCATATTTGTGCATTCCTTCCCCGCCGCAGGCGGTTTTTGTTTTCGCAGACGCCATAGAAAAACGATATGGAACCGCGAGGCATTGTGTTTTCACGTCCTTTTAATTTAACTTCTTTTACACGAAATTGTCAATATAAGGCAAAAAAAAATAAAAGATACACGCCAGCCATCGCACTGCGATCCGTCTGTAACATGCATCTTTTATATCATTTAAGTTATGTCTTTTTCTTAGCGTCCCGTTGCCAGACACTTGCCGAACAGCATGGTTTTATAACGGTTTAACGCCGCCAGAAGAATGCTTCCCAGCACACCGATTGCCAGCACCTCGCCGATCCCGACGGTCAGCATCATGAACGGAATCAGATCCTCAGAGCCGTATGCAAAGCGGAGCACCCACGGTACAATGATCGTGTTGGCCAGGATCGGCGGTACACATACTAAAACCTTACTCTTGCGGAGCGCATAGGAGCCGACTGCCCCGATCAGGGTTGCCAGGCTTCCGAATACGATATCCAGTCCGGCTGCCCCGCAGAACAGATTGGATAAAAAGCATCCGACAAAGAGTCCCGGAATCGCTGCCGGGGTAAAGAACGGCAGGATGCAGAGTGCTTCCGAAATACGGAACTGCACTGGTCCGAAGCTGATCGGCTGGAATGCCATCGTCAGCGCTACGTAGATGGCCGCGATCGCCGCGCCATACGCCAGAAAATACGTGTTTTTCAGGTTGTTTTCTTTCATATTCAATTCTCCTTTAGTTTTGTTTTACGAGTGGAAGGTCACGAACACTCGATTCATTTTACGCCGGGAATCGGCGGCAGCCCTGTAAGACCTTGTTTTTATGGGCTTTGCAACGGGTATGAGTATAACATAGAGCAGATAGAAATACAAGTTTTCTTTTCGCTTATCGCCACTGCAAGTTCTGCCACTGGCCACACGGAACACGGGCAAAAATTTTTTCTCTATTTCTCTATCACTCTGCCATAAAAAAGCACTTTCCCTTTCTTTCTATCTCCTGTATAATAGAATCTACATGATTTTGTGCCGGATGCTGCACAGACAGTTGAATCATTCGGGAGATATTGCATTTGCACATTTGACTCAGCTCCCCGACACTCGTCAACCCCATTTCATCATCACAAAGGAAGTATGTATTTTATGAAAGCACTCTATGAACGCTGGACAGCCATCAGCCTGCCTAAACGAATTCTGGGCGGCATGATTCTCGGCGCTGTTCTGGGAATGATGATTCCGCAGGCAGTCGGACTCTCAATCCTTGGAAATCTATTTGTCAACGCATTAAAGGGCATCGCGCCCCTGCTCGTATTTTTCCTTGTTATCAGTTCCCTCTGCCAGGCAAAGCAGAGCCACGGCGGCATCATCCGCACCGTTATCTGCCTTTACCTGTTCAACACACTGCTCGGCGCTGTGATCGCGGTCGTCGCAAGTAAACTGTTCCCGATCACCCTGACACTTGCACAGGCTGCAGAAGAAACCTCTGCCCCGCAGGGAATCGCAGAAGTCCTGCAGACACTTTTATTAAATGTCGTAAAGAACCCGCTCACCTCCATCGCAGAGGCAAACTACATCGGTATCCTGGCGTGGGCGGTTCTCTTCGGCGTGGCGATGCGCGGCGCCAGCGAACGCACGAAAGAAATTATTGACAATTTTGCGGCGGCACTGTCCAAGGTTGTTACCTGGATCATCAACTTTGCCCCGTTCGGTATTCTCGGACTTGTGTTTGACACTGTATCCACCAACGGTTTACAGGTATTTACCGAATACGGACGGCTTCTCGCCGTGCTGGTTGGCTCGATGCTGTTTATCTACTTCGTAACCAACCCGATTCTCGTATACTGGTGCATCCGCCAAAACCCGTTCCCGCTGATTTTCAAGTGTCTGAAACGAAGCGCGGTCACCGCCTTCTTTACCCGGAGCTCAGCGGCAAATATCCCGATCAACATGGAAGTCTGCGAGGAAATGGGACTGGACAAAAATACCTACTCTGTTACCATCCCGCTCGGTGCGACCATCAATATGAACGGTGCGGCTGTTACCATCACCGTCATGACGCTGGCGGCAGCCAATACGCTGGGAATTCCGGTGGATATTCCGACCGCCATCATTTTAAGCGTCCTGTCGGCACTTTCCGCCTGCGGCGCATCCGGTGTTGCCGGTGGTTCCCTGCTCTTAATTCCGCTTGCCTGCTCCTTGTTTGGCATCTCCAACGATGTGGCCATGCAGGTCATCGGTGTCGGATTTATCATCGGTGTAGTACAGGATTCGGTCGAGACAGCACTCAACTCTTCCTGCGATCTTCTGCTTTCCGCAGCGGCACAGTTTAGGGAGTGGAGAAAAGAAGGACGGGAGATTACCTATTAAAATTATATTATATGCATATTGAAATCAATTTTTCCATATGCTATAATGCCAATAGGCAAACGAATGACAGTACTCACAGAGTACACAAAAAGCCCCCGGTGTGTGCTGACACCGGGGGCTCGCCTTTTTTGAAAAGGAGGCTTAAACCTTTGCTACCTACTCATCTCCATCCAGCCACTTACAAATATAGTAAGCCACAATGCTGGCTATCACAGAGAGCACGAATGACAGTATTCCTCCCACACAGTACACCCCCTTTCCGCACCTGTCTAGGGGTGGTAGCTGTATCAGTATAACACAGAAATTAATCACTCGCACTATATTTGTGCTTCTGCATCTTTTTTAATTGCATTTTAAAAGCGGCTAGATTTTTTCCAGCCGCTTTTATCTTATTTATTCTTCTTATAGATAATCCACAACCCCCGCAATAACAATTCATCATCTAATTCTATCTGATGCCGGCACAGCGGAATGATTTTTCTGGCAAGACCGCCGGTGGCTACAACGGTGGCTTTCTGGCCGAGTTCCTCTTCAATCCGGTCTACCATGCCGTCGATGCAGGACGCATTGCCATAGAGAGCGCCGCTCTGCATACATTCAACCGTATTCTTGCCGATCAGGCGCTTTGGCGAGTCAAGGCTGATGCGCGGAAGCTGGGCGGTCCGGCTGGTCAGGGAATTCATCGATACACCTATTCCCGGCAGAATCATGCCGCCGATGTACTGCTTGTTCTCATTCACCACACAGATGGTGGTTGCCGTTCCCATATCGATCAGAATGAGCGGCACCGGATACCGGTTGATTCCCGCGACGGCACCGACAATCAGATCGGTACCGACGGAGGACGGATTGTCCATCAGCACTTCCAGACCGATATTCATATCCACATTGACGACCAGAGCTTCCTGCCCCGTCACCTTGCGGATCGCCTCCCGCATCAGGGAGGTAACCGGCGGTACTACCGAACCGATGATCGCGCCGGTGATCTCACTTACCTTGATTTCCCGCAACTCCAGCACCATTTTCAGGGAAATCGCATAGTCAAGCTCTGTTTTCCCGCTGTCTGTCGCCATCCGCTCGGTAAAGAGGATTTCCCCATCCGCAATACAACCGAGAACCACATTCGTATTTCCGATATCCAATGCCAAAATCATACTGTCTTACCCCCTGCTTTTTTCCAGAGCCGGTACAAATTTTGCCCGGTAAAGCGCTGCGCCGACTGCACCGGTGATGATTGTGGACGATACCATCTCGCATACTGCATTGATTCCTACGAAACCGCATACGAACAGGATGATATTTTTTCCGCCGATCAGCCCCTGCATATATTCGGTATTGCCAAACAGAACGACTAAAGCCGTCATAAAGAAAACTGTATTTAAAAACGCGGAACAGAATCCGGTTACCAGACTTGCCATGTACGCATCGGTTCTGCGGCGTACAAACTGGAAAATGTAGCCTAACAGAAAACCATCCAGCATACGTGGAACGAATCTCTGCACAAATGCCAGAAACGGGTTAATGCTGAAAAGCATCGCGCCCATCGCACTGCTGCCGCCGATGCCGATGCACTGTAAAAAGCTGGTCATGCCAAAAACTGCACCGATCGCTGCGCCGCCTGCCGGTCCCAGCGTGATCGCCGCGATCGCAACCGGAATCACATTAAATGTAATCGCCAGCGGCCCAATATTCAGATATCCGAGGGGGGTGTACGCCATCAGCAGAAGAATGCCGGTCATAAGACCTAAGATGACAAGTTTAGATGTGTTGTTTGTTGTGTTCATGAAATTTTCCTCCTTGTTATTATTCCCGATTTGAAAACCTGCTGCACCTTTTGTTCACCAGACTGCCGCTCACCTGCGCCAATATCATGTGCATAAAATCCTTACAAATTCCGTTCTTTCCGGCGATACCATCCAGAAAAGCTGCGAGCCAGGGCATTTTAATTCCCCGTCTCTTCCGGTATGATTCTCCATCTCAGATACAGATCCGTATGCAGATACGCACATTCCGGCAGAAGTTTCTTTCTTCTGCCGCTTTCCGCAGATTTGCTGCCAGCACGTTCGGTGCCTGTTTTCTATGGGATACAATACAACTGCTGCCGCCTGTCCCTGTTCACATCCAGTGAAAACCAGGTCAGCCAGCAGACACCTCCACACTATATCACATCACTTTTCAACATACAACCAACAATTCTACCAGAATATGTGCTGTTTTTTATTGTCTTTTCACAAAATACATGTTTCTTTCCTCTCCTGTTATGTGCGCTTACCAAAGCCCCAACAGAGAACGGAAGTCAAAAAAGGTTTACAATTTTTCCTCCAGATGCTATGCTGTTCGAAAATGACCCAGAAAACCAGAGTGCAAACCGAAAGGATATGTATTATGTTAACCGGAAAAACAATTATTTTGGGAGTAACCGGCGGAATCGCCGCATACAAGGCAGCAAACCTTGCCAGCCTTTTAAAGAAACAGCACGCCGATGTGCATGTCATCATGACAAAAAATGCGATGGAGTTTATCACACCGCTGACGTTTGAAACCCTGACGGTCAATAAGTGCCTGACGGACACCTTTGACCGGAATTTTAAATTTGAAGTAGAGCATGTGGAACTGGCAAAGAAAGCCGACCTCGCGATCATCGCCCCGGCGACCGCCAATGTCTGCGCCAAACTGGCACACGGACTTGCCGATGATATGCTAACGACCACGCTCTTAGCCTGCCAGTGCCCGCGCATCATTGCTCCGGCGATGAACACACGGATGTATGAGAATCCTATTACCCAAGATAATCTCCACCTGTTAGAACATTACGGCTTTACCATCATCGAACCGGCAAGCGGTCTGCTCGCCTGCGGCGATTCCGGAAAGGGCAAATTCCCGGATGAGGGGCTGATCCTGGAATATATTCTCCGCGCGATCGCCTACCCGAAGGATCTCGCCGGAAAGAAGATCCTTGTGACCGCCGGTCCGACCCAGGAAGCGGTCGATCCGGTGCGCTACCTCACGAACCATTCGACCGGAAAAATGGGCTATGCGCTGGCACGGATGGCGATGCTGCGCGGTGCCGACGTGACACTCGTCACCGGCGAAACTTCACTGACTCCGCCTCCATTTGTCAATACTGTCCACATCAAAAGCGCACACGACCTCTTTGAAGCAGTCACCTCCCGGAGTGAGGAACAGGACATTATCATCAAGGCGGCAGCCGTCGCTGACTACCGTCCGGCAGTCGTTTCTGATGAAAAGGTCAAGAAATCCGACGGCGATCTGAGCCTGGCGCTGGAGCGCACTGAGGACACTTTAAGCTACCTCGGCGCACACAAACGTCCGGGACAACTGCTCTGCGGCTTCGCGATGGAGACCTCCCAGCTCGAGGAACGCGCCCGCGGCAAGCTGGAACGCAAAAATCTGGATCTGATCGCTGCCAACAACTTAAAGGTAGCCGGCGCCGGATTCGGAACCGATACAAACGTCATCACGCTGATCGATAAGCAGCAGACCCGCCATCTGGAGCAGATGAGTAAGGAAGCAGCGGCGATGGAAATATTGACGGTTTTACGCGATATGATGAAATAGATTTTGATTGAAATAGATAGAGAAAGAGGAAGCAACCGAGGTTGATGGACGGATGCCTCCTCTTTCATTGAATATGGAATATATCATAAGCATTATTTTTAGAATGTGGCTATTTAAAACGAATCCGCCATACTCCTATGATCAAGATAATTTCACAAAGCAATCGCAATACTTTCGTGATTCGATAAGCCGTATCCTCTTTTATCTCTGGACTCTCCTGCAAGTATTTGCATTCAATAAAAGCCCTTGCCGCAATTTCTCCAAAAACTGCCAGCGCTAAAAATAAGGAAAAGCCTGCCATGCCTTTTGCATAACTGTACAATGACAATAAGAATAAAATAGAGACGCCTAAATTGTATAATGTCAGCCAGAATTTTTTCTTCATATCGATCACCTCTCGATTCTATCTAAGCAAAAAATCTCATAAAATATTTGTTATCGCTTTTTATTTTTACAAAATTGCTTTTCTAGTTTCTTATTCGTATTATATCAGATCTCCCCTCCGAAATATATAGACAATTTCTTACGAAATCATTACGATAAAACTCTCTGTATTTTTGTTGAAATTTTGTTCGAACGGCTATATTTTTATTTGAATAAAATAATAAAGCCGTTCGACTATATTTTATGCTGCATATCGTCAAACGGTCTTATCAACACTTGTGAAGTTTACTCTATACTCGCCTCTTACCCCTGCGTAATCAACTCCGCGATCAATCTCGCCCCATTTACAATATCGCCTATCTTCGCATACTCCCGCACGGAATGAACATCGTACATACCGCATGAAAGCACCGCGCATGGGATTCCGTGCTGCATCATCGTGTTTCCGTCGCTGCCGCCGAAGGTGCTGCCGAATTTCGGCTCGATTCCCAGGGTGCGGCAGGCCTCGGCAAAATGAACTGCCACCGGCGCGTCCGGTTCCAGATGGAAGGCTTTAACATGGAGGCGGTGTGTGAAAGAAAGCTCTGCCCCCGCCTCTTTGACGGCGGTTTCAAAGACATGGCGGACATCTTCCAGGGTCTCCATTGCCTTTTCATGGCTGTAGCTGCGGATCTCGCCCCGGCAGGTGCAGAGTTCCGGAACGGCATTCACAACCGAACCGCCCGAAATCAAGCCCACATTCAGGGTTGTTTCCTCATCCACGTGCCCCAGCTTCAATGCGGCAATCGCGCGGGCCGCCGTCTGAATCGCGTGGATGCCTTTCTCCGGCTCGAATCCGGCGTGTGCTGCACGCCCTTTGACTGCCGCCTCAAAGGAAAGGATCGTCGGTGCCTGCAGGATCGCTGTCCCGACTGGTCCAGTTACATCCAAAACGTAAGATTCCTTCGCTTTCATCTGGCTGAAATCGAACTCCGAGCTTCCTCTTGTAAACGGCTCTTCCGCCGCCGCAAATAAAATCTCAATATCCCGGTGCGGGATTCCCGCATCCTGCACGGCACGGATGCCTTCTAAGATAGCAATCACGCCGGTCAGATCGTCCGCGCCAAGTACAGTCGTTCCATCCGAGGTGATCGTTCCATCCTCATGAAAAACCGGCTTCTTTCCGATTCCCGGTGCCACCGTGTCCATATGTCCGGACAGCAGGATTGGCGTTCCAGACAGTCCGCCTTTTAACCTGCCGAAGAGGTTTCCCGCATTGCCGCCTATTTTTTCGGCTGTGTCATCTTCCTTTGCCTGGATTCCCAGCTCTGCGAGCTTTTCCTTCAGGCGATCCGCCAGCTCGCGTTCCCCGAAACTTTCCGAGTCGATCCGCGCCAGCTCGTCAAATTCAGCGCGGATGCGGGCTTCGTTTATCTGGATTCTATCTGGATCAGCCATGGGTGAGTCCTCCTGTAAAAAAATTTATTTGCCTATCATTTCTATTTGTTTATGCCCCTTATTATATACCCAGACAATACATTTGTGAAGCAGATTGATTTTACCTTTCACTTTAAGTCCTAAAATGATCTGACCAATCTCTTTCTATTTCCATATCCGCTTTTCCTCTATATTTTTCTCAAAAATTTGATATACTAAATATACTAAAAACAGCAAGATTCATTTCCACTTTTACAATGATGCAGTTGAGTATAAAGCATACAACAAATAAATAGAACATTGATAAACACCATCTGACCCACACACTTTGAAACAGAAAAAGGAGAAATGACCATGTGTACAGCCGCAACCTACAAAACCGCCGATTTCTACTTCGGCAGAACCTTAGATTATGAATTTTCTTACGGGGACGAAGTAACCGTCACACCTCGCAACTATCCACTTACTTTCCGCCACGCAAGCGCGGTTTCTACCCACTATGCCATCATCGGCATGGCACATGTGGCGGGGGATTATCCGCTTTATTATGATGCTTTTAATGAGAAGGGGCTTTGCATGGCGGGACTGAATTTCGTCGGCAATGCTTCCTACCAGAAGCCGCAGGAGGATCATGACAACATCGCACAGTTTGAGTTCATCCCCTGGATTCTCAGCCAGTGCGCGTCCGTGAAAGAGGCTCGCATCCGCCTCTCCCAGATGCTACTGACCGACACCCCATTCAACGAGCAGTTTGCCCCGGCGCAGCTTCACTGGATTCTTGCCGATAAAAATGAATGCATCGTCATCGAGCCGATGGCGGACGGACTGCATATCTACGACAATCCGGTGGGTGTCCTGACAAACAATCCGCCGTTCCCGCAGCAGCTGTTCTCCCTCAACAATTACATGAACTTGTCCCCGAAGCAGCCGCAGAATACATTTTCTGCCGATCTGCCGCTTACAACCTACAGCCGCGGCATGGGCGCTCTCGGACTTCCGGGAGACCTCTCCTCCGCTTCCCGGTTTGCACGGGTCGCTTTTACAAAATCAAATGCCCGCTCCGGCGCATCCGAACTAGAAAGTGTCAGCCAGTTTTTCCATATCCTAGGTTCGGTTGACCAGCAGCGCGGATGCTGCGAGGTCTCCGATGGAAAATATGAAATCACACTCTACACCTCCTGCTGCAACGCGGATAAGGGGATTTACTACTACACGACATATGAAAACCATCAGATCACGGCAGTGGATATGAACCGGGAGAACCTGGACGGGGAGACTCTTTCAAGATTTCCGCTGATACAGGGGGAACAGATACGGTGGGAGAATTAGGACGAAGCATTTTCTTCTATCCTCTTCTTCACGCATGGCAGGCAGCCCACCGTATGAAGACTCCGGACACACGTTCCTATAAAGCAAAAAGCAGGGAGAGGAAATATTCCGCAAACATTTCCTCTCCCTGTTCAAGCCGAACGGCCGACATCAATAAACCGGATATACGTATTCATCCTCTGCCGCCTCTGCTTTTTCTACCTTCAAGACCTGAATCTCCATTCCTTTCTCTTCATCATAATGATAGGTTCCTGTGACTGTCACCCATTCATCCTGTGAAAGAGTTTCCGCCTGATCCCAGATACACAGCGGTCCGCAGGGCTGCAGATCTGCCACACAGCAGCTCATCAGCATACGGATCAAGCCAAACTGCCCCACTGTGAGTGTATCATCCCGGTAAACAGTTCCATGCATCTGGATTTCATATCCTTCGTACATCTCCGGATAATAGCTGAGCTGCACCAGCCACGGATAAAAACTGGCACCATCCACGACAATCCGCCTGTTTTCTGTATCCAGCCCAGGAGGCGTTTCGATCCTTTCTGAATCTTCCTGTGCTCCTGCTGTTTCATCTATATTGCCGCCCTGTGTTTCTTCTAGGGATTCTGTCCCGTCATCAGACGAGCCGGTATACATATCCGCTGCCTGTGTCACTGCCGCTTCACTCTCGCCAGACACAGCCTGCTTATCCGTCTTCTCATTCTGTCCGCTTTCTTCTCTCGGACGCCCCGCCTGTACCAGTCCCTGGCTGGAATAGGACATATTCCCCGATGCCCCCAGCGCCTGATATGGCAGCTGCAGCGCCATGAGTGGGATTAGAAGAACCAGCGTCCGGTTCAGATGCTGCCGGTATTCCGGTATCCCGGTCCGGGCAAAGCAGGAAAATGCCCAGACTGCCATTACCAGCGCCGCAAAATACAGATACCCTTTCATCCTGGGAGTCACAAAGAGAAGATACTGGCCTGTATACGCCATCCAGAAGAGTTTCAGTCCAAAGAGGAGGCTTACCACTGCCTCAATGAGTGCCCCCGGATTGATATAATGCCTTCTCATCCTGCCATTCCTCCTCCCAGAAGTCCTGCTGTAAGCACCACTCCAAAGCAGACTGCAAATACCGTAAGCGCCAGCCTGACAATAAACGATGCTTTAAAATATCCTCGCAGCATCATCACGTTTTTGATATCCATCATGGGTCCAAATACGAGAAATCCAAGAAGCGGAACCGTTGAAAAAGTTCCCGCCATGCTTCTCGCCACCACTGCATCCGAGGACGAGCACAGAGAAAGCAGAAATGCCAGCAGAATCGCCGCAAACAACGCCACCGGAAGGCAGGAAGCCCCCCATTCTTTTAAAACTCCCAGATTCACCGCCTGAAACAGGGTGGATACCGCAATTCCCACAACCAGATACCTGGCAACCGAGTAAAATTCCATGCGGGCATGCCACAAAAATTGTTCTGCCCTGCCCAGCCTTCCGCTTCTGCTCTCCCGATAGCAGCCACAGGTACAAAATGAAGTGTTTCCAGCTTCTCCTTTCAAATAATCCGTCGGTTTCCGGATGAAAAAGCTGGTGCCAATCAAAAAGGAACAGAGGATTCCCAGACCGGTCCGGTAAAAAACTGCCCGAAAACTCCCATTAAAAGCATAATACGTTGAAAGAAGTACAACGGGATTTACAATTGGTGCTGCCGTCATAAAACAGATGGCAGCCGGAAGCGGAACCCCTTTTTTCAGTAATCCTTGGAAAACAGGGATCGACGCACAGTCACACACCGGCAAAAAAAATCCGGCTCCAATTCCCATTCCCATCGCAAAGACCGGATTAGACGGAAATATCCGCTCCAGAACCCCTACCGGAATGAAGACCTGAATGGCCGAGGAAATCAGGACACCCAAGAGTAAAAATGGAACCGCCTGCAAAAACACTCCCATAAAAATAGTAAAATAGCGGATCAACGGCACGCCTCGCTGTTCTGCCAGTGCCACTACCATCAGTAAAAAACAGGCAAGCAGCGCAAAAGCGAGCCATTCTAACAGCGGGCTTCCCTTCTGTTTTCCCAATTCATCCAACAGGGCTTCTTTTGAATATTCCCAGACTTCTGTCGATGGCGCCAGTGCTTTGCACATATGCTCCAACTGCTTTACCGCGTTTTCATCTTCCGTATTTCTCAAGTAAATCACATCACTAGAAGCTACCTGTGAAATCGGACCTTCCCCGGTCTGTCCAAGCATCATTCCCGCCATTTCCACATCTGCCAGATACATTACCCTTTCGATATGAATCCTTCGTCGGAGCGCATTGGACAGGAGAAGCTTCTCCAGTGTTCCAAAACGTTCCATTCCGTTCCACTCCACCCAGATCTCTTCATAGCGGTGGATTTCAAGCTCCACCTCCACTCTGTCTGCTACCTCTTCCAGATGTGTCTCCAGCTCATCCCGATCCCAGCTCCGGATTTTCCAACTGCACCTCTCTGCCTCCTTTGTATCCAGTACCTCTTCTCCTTCTTCAAACTGAAAAATCAGTACATTCCGGCAATGTCTGAGACGAAGACTATTTTCTATCAGTTTCGTCTTTCCGCTGCCCAGAAACCCTTCTACGATATAAACCGGTGTTGTCATCGTCCCATCTCCTTTCCTTTGATTCCAAGAGCTGCCACAAAGCACGCGACTTCCAGAAGTACAATTGTACCACCCGGTTTTGTTCCCCAATAGTACGAGATAAACAATCCAAGAATCGTTGTCCCGACCGCTGCCAAAACAGACCACAGAACCGTCATCCGATAACTGTTTCCCATCTGCATTCCAAACGCTACCGGAACCACCAGCATCGAAGAAATAATTAAGGTTCCCACGGTTCTTGATGCGATCGATACGGTACATGCTGTTAAAACAGTAAATAGAAAATTCACCTTACGCACCGGAACTCCCGAGATTCTGGCTGCATTTTCATCAAATCCTATATAAAAAAGTTCCTTCCGAAATAAAATAAGAAGCAGCAGTACCGCTGCGCTGACAGCACATACCCCCAAAAGTTCCGCTGTGCTGATTGACACGATACTTCCAAACAAAAAGCTGTTAAAGTTAGCACTGTTTTTAACAAATCCGAACAATACTCCGGCAAGACCTATTCCAGCAGACATAACGATCGCAATCGCATTTTCTGAATACCGGGGAAGACGACGCCGAATCGCCTCAATTGCCAGCGCTGCCACCACACAGATACCGCCTGCTCCGGCTACCGGGTTGATTCCAAACAGCATTCCGATCGCTACCCCTGCTAAAGAAGCATGGGCCAGTGCATCTCCCACCATCGACATCCGTTTAAGTACTACCGTCATGCCAATCAGCGGCGTAATAACAGCCAGCAAAATTCCTACTAAAAATGCCCTCTGCATAAATCCATACTCGAAAATACTCATTTTTCCTCTACCCCTCCTTCTTCCATCTTAAAAAAGCGATTTGCTCCGGAAAATACAGCTTGATTTCCGTGGGTAATCAAAAAAATTGTCATCGCCTCTTCTTGATTTCTGCGTTTTAATACCGCTGCCAACTGCCGAAGGGACTCCTGATCCATTCCGACAGCCGGTTCGTCCAGAAGGAGAAGCTGAGGTTTGGAAATCAACACACGTGCCAACATAACCCGTTGCTGCTGGCCACCGGAAAGTTCCCCTATCCGCCGGTTTAACGCATCTTTCATTCCCATTTCTTCCAATGTCCGGCATATTCTTTCCTTTTTATCTTTAACAGCCCACTTTTTCCAGAATGGATGATACATTCCGGTTTCCATGATTTCCTCCACCGTTGCCGGGAAAAATGCGTTGCGGCTGGTTCCATTTTGCGGCATATAGCCGATGCGGATTCGATGAAGCGCTGCTGTCAAAGAATCACTTCCTGCTATCACAACCCTTCCTTTTGCCGACTCCAACTCTCCCGACAATACTTTCATCAATGTGCTTTTACCGCTTCCATTTTCCCCTGTCAGCACTGCATAATCGCCCTGCCGGATTGAAAAATTTAAATTATGTAACACTCTGCGGTTCCCATATTCAAATGAAAGATGATCTACATCCACTATCTTCATGCCCGCTCCCTTTTCTTTACTGATTCAGTGCTTCCACCAATGTCTCAAGATTTGATTCCATTACAGAAAAATAATCCGCCCCTGCTTTTAATTCCTCATCACTAAGCCCTTCTAATGGATTTAACATCTTTGTCTGCGCTCCGATTTCTTTTGCAATCGTTTCCGATATCTTCGGACTTACCAGCTCCTCAAAGAAGATGGTCTTAACCTGATGTTTTTTTGCAAAATCCACAATCTCCTTCATCCGGGCTGCATCCGGTTCTGAATCTGCGGATAATCCTTCGATTCCGCTCTGGTTTAAACCGTATGCCTGGCACAGATACCCAAATGCCTGATGTGCAGCTATCACATCCCGTGTTTTCACATCCGATAATTTTTCCTGATACTCTGCATCCAGATCATCCAGCTTCTTCGCATAGGTCTGGTAGTTTTTCTCATAATACTCCTGATGATCTGGATCCGCTGATACAAGTGCATCTTTTATATTTTCCATTTCCTTCTTCGCATTTTCCGGCGCTAACCACACATGGGGGTCATAGGTAATCTCTTCTGCATGCTCATCCTTCTCTCCGTTTTCTTCCTCCTCATGCTCTGAGCCTTCCAGCAGATCAATTCCCGTAGATGCTTCCACCGCAATCAGGTTTTTATTGTCCAGCGACGTAAGCACATCGGCAGCCCAGTGCTCCATTCCGGCTCCGTTGTATATAAAAATATCTGCCTCTTCCAACTTCTTGATGTCAGAAGCTGCCGGTTCCCAGTCATGAGGTTCCGTTCCCGCCGGCACCATATTCGTCACCTCCACCCGATCGCCGCCTATCTTTTGGGCAAAATCATACATCGGATAAAAGCTCGCCATGACCTTTAACTTGTCTCCATCGATGCTTATTACATCCGTCTCTGTTTCCCCGCTTCCGTCTTTCTCCTCCTGTTCGGTCTCTATATCGGACGATTCCACCGCCCTTCCGGCACAGCCCGTCATCCACACGAGTGCAGAGATTGCTATCATTCCCATAAACACACTTTTCTTTTTCATTCTGTCTGCTCCTTTCAGCTGTAGGTTATCGCATAGCATTTGCAGAAGCACCTGCCTGTCAACAGCAGGCTTTGTGTCTTCTGCTCTACACATTAATAAATGCAAGTAATTTGCGTTTATTAATATAGCACCCTTTTTTTACATCGTCAAGATTAATTTGCAAATGAGTTGCATTTTATTCTTATGCGGCTTGACGCTTCCTCCCTTCACCGCTAAAATAGGAGCTAACAGACAAAGGAGATATTGCCGTATGACTTCGATCCGAAAACCATATACAACCAAAACAAGGACTGAGATTCTCGAATACCTGAAAGAGCACGCTTCCAGCACGGTAAGCGTTGCCGATATACAAAATTATCTGAAAGAAAAACGGGCAGAAACCAATACTACCACCATTTACCGATTTTTAGACAAACTGTGCCGAGAGCACATCGTTATCAAATATCCAGATGCTGAAAATGACAAAGCCGTTTACCAATATGCCGGAGAAGGTGCCCACTGTATGGAGCATCTTCATCTTAAATGTACCCGTTGCGGACGCCTGTTTCACCTTGACTGCGATTTCATGGATGAACTCCGTCAGCATCTCCTAGAAGAGCATGGCTTTCTGCTCCAATGCAGCGGTGATCTGCTGCATGGCCTCTGCCAGGAATGCGCCGCCAAAGAAGGTTCTGAAAAAGAGCTTTAATGTTCCTGCATTTTTTAGTATACTGGTAGCATATGCACACGAATTTACCGGAAAACGGCCGTTTGAGGCGGATTTTCCCATTACCGCATATCAATATCTTTTGGAGGATTTTATCATGTCTGAAATCACAGGACGCAATGTCGGCAAAACCTGCCGCACTCATTACAAAGGAACCTTTAATGACGGAACACAGTTTGATTCTTCCTACGATCGTGGCGAACCCCTTGAGTTTGTCTGCGGTGCCGGTCAGATGATCAAAGGCTTCGATGCCGCTGTCGCTGATATGGAAGTAGGCGAGATGAAAGAGATTCACCTGATGCCGGAGGAAGCTTACGGCATGCCGGATCCGAACGCCATTCTGGAACTGGAGATCGCTAAACTGCCAGGTTCCGAGGAACTGGAAGTTGGACAGCAGGTATACTTAACCAACCAGATGGGACAGCCGTTCCCGGTCAAGGTTATCGCAAAGAATGAGGTAAATATCACGTTTGATGCCAATCATGAGATGGCTGGTAAGGAGCTTAACTTTAAGATTGAGCTGGTTGAAGTAAAATAACCGTAACACAACTGCCCTTACATTATAACAACACGCGCCGTCAGCGCCCATCCCGGGAGCTGGCGGTATTTTTTCTTGACAAATTCTCACTCCTCCACTATAATTACCCACGGTAATTATCACAAGTAACTATTTGATAAGGAGACTTTCCATATGACCATCGAAACAATCAAGCGGATGTTGGACGCCTGTTATCAGGGCAAACGAATCCGGGATATGCTTCCGCCGCTGCCGAAGGGAGTCACTTCCTCCTATATTCAATATCTGGATGTCATCCAGTCGCTGGAGCGAAACGGCATCCATGTAAAAATATCGGACATCAGCGATGCGCTGAACCTGCCTCGCCCAGGCGTGACCCGGACTGTCAAGGAGATGGAAGCGGGCGGTTATCTCCAAAAGAAAACCTCGCAGAACGACGGGCGTGTTACCTACATTTCCATCACCGAAGCGGGCAGGACGCTCTCACAGACGTACGACACCGAATACTTCAGCGCGCTCGCCCCGTCTTTAGACACCATTACTGAGGAGGACGCCCGCCAGATGATTCAGACGATGGAGACATTTTATCAGATTATGTGCAAACGGAGGGATTCCCATGAATAATGATAAAGCTGATTTTACACAGGGCAGTATCCTGAAAAAACTGATCGCTTTCATGATTCCGGTGCTCGGTGCACTGATTCTGCAGGCGGCATACGGCGCGGTCGATCTGCTGGTGGTTGGACGGTTCGGTTCGACTTCCGGCCTTTCCGCTGTCTCCACCGGCAGCCAGGTCTTAAACCTCGTCACCTTCGTCGTAATCCAGTTCGCTATGGGTATCACGGTTTTGATCGCCCGCTATCTCGGTGAAAAGAAACCGCAGCAGATCGGCGCGGTTGTCGGCGGAGCTTCGATCGTGTTTACGCTCATTTCCGCCGTTTTATTCGTCGTCATGGTCTTTTTTGCCCGCCCGATCGCCATTCTCATGCAGGCGCCCGAGGAGGCGGTGGATCTGACCGCCAGCTACATCCGCATCTGCGGAGGCGGCATTTTCTTCATCGTCGCCTACAACCTGCTGTCCGCCATCTTCCGCGGGCTCGGTGACAGCCAGTCGCCGCTTCTCTTTGTCCTGGTTGCCTGCATCGTCAATGTGATCGGCGACCTCGCACTGGTAGCTGGTCTTCATATGGACGCCGCCGGTGCCGCCATCGCGACCGTCTCCGCGCAGGCGCTCAGCGTTATTTTCGCGATTATTCTTTTAATTAAGAAAACTCTGCCATTTACGATCACCCGGCACGATTTCCGCTTCAACACCCAGTGTCCGAAATTTCTTTCCATCGGACTGCCGCTGGCGCTTCAGGAATTTTTAACCCAGCTTTCCTTCTTAGCCCTGTGCGCCTTTGTCAATCGACTGGGACTGGAAGCGTCCTCCGGTTACGGTGTAGCATGCAAAATCGTCAATTTCGCCATGCTTGTCCCGAGCGCCCTGATGCAGTCGATGGCTTCCTTCGTCTCCCAAAACGTAGGGGCAGGGAAAGTCAAGCGTGCCAAGCACACCCTTTTTACGGGAATCGGCGTCGGTCTGTGCGTCGGCTGTATCGTCTTTACCCTGGTTCTCCTAAAAGGCGATGTCCTGTCCGGCTTCTTCTCGACGGATGCGGCGGTCATCCAGAACAGCTATGATTACCTGAAAGGATTCGCGCTTGAGTCCATCGTGACCGCGGTTCTGTTCAGCATGATCGGATATTTCAACGGAAATAACCAGACACTCTGGGTTATGACACAGGGACTCATCCAGACACTTCTGGTGCGTCTCCCGCTAGCGTATTTCATGAGTATCCAGCCGGATGCCAGCCTGACCAAGATCGGTCTCGCAGCCCCCGTTTCTACGATCGTCGGCATTGTACTAAATATCGGATATTATATCTACTGGACCCGGAAACAGCAGCACCCGCCAGTAGAAGAAATCATATAAAAACACAGGAACTGCTCCGTAACAGGCAGGCACTTTCAGAGCGAAGGTGTCTGCCTGTTATCGTCACGGCACTTTCGGTTTCAAAAGTGCCTATCCTTGAATAATTGCGCTGTTCACAAAATCTTCACAGAAAATTAGCACTCACCTCTTGACAGTGCTAATTATGTATGTTATATTACAGCTAGAACAAAGGAAAGGACAAGGAAATGAATGAGTTCCCCTTTTCCTCCCAATGTTTTTACATAGATGATAACTACAAAGACATTTACAGATAACTAAAAGGAGAGATGACTTATGTATATGCCGAGTATTTTTAATAATAGTGTATTTGATAACTTTGACAACTGGATGGATTTTTCTTTCCCGGCTTTGAACCAGAGACTGTATGGCGCTTCCTCTTCCCAGCTGATGAAGACGGATGTCAAGGAAACCGATAAGGATTATGAAGTTTCCATCGACCTGCCGGGCTTTAAGAAAGAAGAGCTCCAGATTGAACTAAAAGATGGTTATCTGACCGTCAGCGGTTCGAAGGAAGTTTCTTCCACGGAAGAGCCGAAGGAAAATCAGAAGGATGCCAAAACCACAGAGCCGGATGCTTCCAAGAAAGATGATAAAACCGAGCAGAAGCCGGTTAAATACATCCGTCAGGAACGTTACAGCGGAAACGTAAGCAGAAGCTTCTACGTCGGCGAGAACCTAGAGGAAAAGGATATCCATGCCAAATTTGAAAATGGCACTCTGACCCTGACCTTCCCGAAAGAGCTGAAAAAGAAAGCAGCTGAAGAGAAACATTTCGTTTCCATCGAAGGTTAATATAAAACGGCTGTGGCTCACACCTGATAATATCAGCAGCCAGTTCAGAAGCTGTCGCAGGAATGCGGCAGCTTCTATCATACCCAATCTTTTATCATAACCTAAATAATTGAAACCTAAATCACTGCACATACGGAGGTGATAATCGATGGCAGAGAAAAGAGACTATTATGACATACTGGGGATAAAACGGGATGCCAGTGCGGAGACGATCAAAAAAGCATTCCGGAAACTTGCCAAAAAGTATCACCCGGATTCCAATGCCGGTAATCCCCAGGCAGAGCAGATGTTTAAGGATGTCAACGAAGCCTATTCGATCTTAAGTGATCCAGAAAAGAAGAAACTCTACGATCGCTTCGGTCACGCCGCATTTGACCCGAACAGCGCCGCATACGGCGGAGCTGGCGGTGCCGGCGCTTCTGGAAATGGTCCATTTGGCTCCGGCTTTGGCGGTACCGGTCAGGGCGGTTCCTGGCACTATCAGAGCGGTCCGGGCGGTTATGCAGAATACCATTTTACCGGGGATGACATGGACGATATGGGTGACATTTTTGGAGATATGTTTGGCGGCATGTTCCACGGCAAGAGTTCGGGCGGCAGTTCCCGCAGCCGACATTTCACGGGCGGTTCCGGGTTTGGCGGCTCTGGGACTCATTTTACCGGTGGTTCCAGTTTTGGCGGTTCTAGCGCTCATTTTGGCGGCGGGTCTGGCTTTGGCGGCTTCGGCGGCAGTCAGGGCTTTCACAGCGCCGATTTCCGTGAGAAAGGTTCTGACCTCACGTCCGATGTAACCATAAGCTTTGATGAAGCCGTATCCGGCTGCGAGAAGCTCATCACTCTGCAGAACCCACAGACCGGCAAGCGCCAGTCTTTACAGGTTCACATCCCAGCGGGCATCGATACCGGTAAATCTATCCGTCTGAAAGGAAAAGGCATGCCGGGAACGGGCGGCGGCGAGGCGGGCGATCTTCTTTTAAATATTACCGTCACCGCGAAACCGGGATGGGAGCGCAACGAGATGGATGTTTACTCGACCGTCCGCATTCCGTTTACCACCGCAGTCTTCGGCGGTGAGGCGCTGGTTTCCACCCTGTACGGCAATGTCCTGTGCAAGATCGCAGCCGGGACGCAGTCGGGAACCAAGATTAAATTAAAGGGAAAAGGCATTGTTTCCATGAAGAATCCGTCCATCCATGGCAATCAGTACGTGACGGTCCAGATCGATGTCCCGAACCATCTGACCCCCGAGGCAGAACAGAAACTTCGCGAATTTGAACACGCCTGTGGACTGGATAAAAATGGTCACGGCGGACATAACGGCAGGAGCGCAGCTTGACGGCTCCTGCCGTTTTTTACTGAACGTCTGTAAAGCCAAAAATATCATAGAATTTTCGCCCTATTATTTTCATATATATGGTTGTGATTTTCATGAATATGATATTTTAATTGTAGGCAATCCACAATTTCATCACTTTTTAATTGTCATGAAATTACCGTAGCTATATATTCAACATTTTTTCGCACTTTATACCTATCTTTCTTATCTATTTTATCTGTTTTTACCTCACTTTCATTTCTTTTTTTAGATATTTTGCAATAAATATCTTGTATTTTTCGCCCGTTTTATGTTATAGTAAACACATAATTGCATCGAAAAATATAACGCATTTTATTTCACATTTATGAAAGGAGTTTATACCTTATGAGCAGACTCGTTATACCTACTAACAGCGAGGCTCAGAATGTCGTAGAAGGGCTTTACAAAGATCTGGAACGGCGCATCATCGCCAGCCCGCCAGGTCTTTGTCCTGTCGACCTGACCGCTGCATTTTTAAAAATGTGCCATGCACAGACCTGCGGCAAATGCGTTCCCTGCCGAATCGGTCTCGCGCAGCTCTCCAATCTTCTGGAAGACATCCTAAACGGAAAAGGAACCATGAAGCATTTAACCATGCTGGAGGAAACAGCCCGTGTCATCGAAAGCACGGCTGACTGTGCCATCGGCTATACCGCTGCCCAGATGGTTTTAAAAGGACTGGACGGCTTCAAAGAGGATTTTATGGAACATATCTTACACAACCGCTGCCGCAGTAATCTTGATCAGCCGGTTCCCTGTGTGGCTCTGTGCCCGGCCGGAGTTGATATTCCGGGTTACATCGCCCTGACCGGTGAAGGACGCTATGCCGATGCAGTCCGCCTGATCCGCAAGGACAACCCATTCCCAACCGCCTGTGCGCTGGTATGCGAACATCCATGTGAGTCCCGCTGCCGCCGCAATATGCTGGATAATTCTATCAATATCCGCGGTATCAAACGTGTAGCTGTGGATATGGCAGGATATGTACCGGCACCGGTCTGTCCAACCTCCACCGGTAAGCGCATCGCGATCATCGGCGGCGGCCCCAGCGGCCTGAGCGCTGCTTATTATCTGCAGCTGATGGGACATCAGACCACTGTATTTGAAAAACGCAAAAAACTCGGCGGCATGCTGCTGTACGGAATTCCAAGCTACCGCCTGCCACGAGAGCGCCTGCAGGATGATATCAATGTCATTCTGGAAACCGGTGTGGAAGTCCGTCTTGAAACTTCGGTCGGAAACGATCCAGGACAGCTGTCTCTGGATGAACTCCGCAAAGAATATGATGCTATCTACATCGCCATCGGCGCTCATAGTGATAAAAAGATTGGTATTGAGGGAGAAGATGCCGGCGGTGTTATCTCCGCTGTCGAATTCCTCCGTGCTATCGGCGACGGCAAATATCCGGATCTTACCGGAAAGAAGGTCTGTGTCATCGGCGGCGGCAACGTAGCCATGGACGTAGCCCGTTCTTCTGTCCGCCTGGGTGCAGACAAGGTGGCAGTTGCCTACAGACGCCGCAAAGCTGATATGACAGCTCTTCCGGAAGAGGTTGAAAGTGCCATGGCTGAAGGCGTAGAGATCATGGAACTTTACGCACCGGAACGGATTGAAGCAGACGAGGACGGCCAGGTAAAAGCTCTCTGGGTAAGCCAGCAGATGCCGGGAGAAATCCGCGGCGGACGTCCTTCACCGAAGGCTATCGGCACCGACTCTATCCCGGTTGAATGTGATATCGTCATCGCAGCTGTGGGGCAGGGCATCGAAAGCCGTTACTTCGTAGAACAGGGTATCGACGCAAAATGGGGCATCATCCAGGCAACCGGATGGACCTCCATTCAGAATATGCCGGGTATCTTCGCCGGAGGCGACTGTGCAACCGGACCGGCAACCGTGATCCGTGCAATCGCTGCCGGCAAGGTAGCCGCAGCCAACATCGACCAGTATCTCGGCTACAACCACGAGATTACCTGCGATGTGAAGATTCCGGAACCGGATCTCTCCGACCGTACTCCTTGCGGACGTGTCAACCTGACAGAGCGTCCTGCCGGAGAACGCAAATGTGACTTTACACTTACCGAATGCGGCATGAGCCTCAAGGAGGCTGGCCAGGAAGCCAGACGCTGCCTGCGCTGTGATCACTTCGGTTATGGAAACTTCAAAGGAGGGCGGACCACATCATGGTAAATACGAATCTTGTATCCATCAAAATTAATAATATACCACTGCAGGTTCCAGAAGGAACCCGGATTCTGGACGCCTGTCGCGACAACGGTTTTCACGTTCCTTATCTTTGCTATCTGAAAGATATCAATGAGATCGGTGCCTGCCGTGTCTGCGTTGTAGAAGTGAAGGGAATCCACCATCTCGTTACCTCCTGCAACAACCAGGTTCAGGAAGGCATGGAGATTCTCACAAACTCCCCGCGGGTCCGCGAAGCCCGCAAGATCAACGTGGAACTGCTTCTTTCCCAGCATCACACCAACTGTCCCACCTGTGTGCGCAGTTCCAACTGTGAATTAAAACAGGTGGCAAGTGATCTGAACCTGACCGTTGACCGTTATAAAAACGAATATCCGGAAATGATCTGGACTTCTACTTTCCCACTGATCCGCGATGCAGGAAAATGTATCAAATGTATGCGCTGCGTCCAGATCTGCGACAAGATCCAGACCTTAAATATCTGGGATGTGTCCGGAACCGGTTCCCATACAACCGTCGATGTTTCCCACAATCTGGAAATCAAAGAATCCGACTGTTCTCTCTGCGGACAGTGCGTTACCCACTGCCCGACTGCCGCTCTCCAGGAGCGGGATGATGTGGAAGCCATCAATGGTATCCACGGTGAACTGGCAAATGATGACAAGGTAACCGTAGCGGTTGTCGCTCCGGCTGTCCGGGCCGCATGGGGTGAAGAATTTGGTCTTTCCCCGGAATTTGCTACTGACAGACGTTTCGTATCCACCTTAAAATCCGTTGGATTTGACTATGTATTCGATGTTGACTTTGCAGCCGATCTGACCATCATGGAGGAAAGCAACGAGCTTTTAGCCCGCTTACAGCAGCCGGATAAATACAGCTGGCCTATGTTCACCTCCTGCTGCCCTGGCTGGGTCAGCTTCGCAAAGAGCCAGTATCCGGAGCTTCTGCCGCAGCTTTCCACTGCCAAGTCCCCGCAGCAGATGTTCGGTGCTGTCATCAAAACTTATTTTGCACAGAAAAAAGGCATTGCACCGGAAAATATCACCTGTGTTTCCATCATGCCGTGTATGTCCAAGAAGCGCGAACTGACTCTTCCGGGCATGGACAGCGCCGGAACCGGACAGGATATTGATTATGTTCTGACCACCCGTGAGATATGCCGTCTCATCAAGGCCGATCATATTGATGTATCCAGACTTCCGGAGTGCGATTTTGACGATCCTCTCGGCGAAGCAACCGGAGCCGGTGTTATCTTCGGTGCCAGCGGCGGCGTACTGGAGGCAGCTCTTCGTACCGCTTACCACACCGTAACCGGTGAAAATCCGGAGATCGGCGAACAGAGTCCGCTGAAGGTTCTGCGCCAGATCGGTTCCTTTAAGGAACTGGAAATCGATATCAAGGGTGTGAAACTGCACTGTGCAGCACTCAGCAGCCTAGGAGAGGCCAGACGCCTCATTCAGGCGATGAAACGCGGCGAATGCCACTATGATTTCGTTGAAGTCATGGCATGTCCGGGCGGCTGTATCAACGGCGGCGGTCAGCCGATCCGCCCATCCTTCCAGAATAAGCCGAAGGACTGCGCAGACCGCGACCAGTGCCTGCGCGGCTACGACGCCCGCAGCGCAATCCGGTTCAGCCATGAAAACCAGGCCGTTCAGACACTGTATGACGAGTATCTTGAAGCTCCGTTATCCGATCGTGCACATCATCTGCTGCATGTGGAGGAATATTAATATATCCAAACAGTCACACAACAAAACCCCAGAGAGTTGCCGCTCTCTGGGGTTTTGTGTCATTCACAGATGACCAATCTGAGGCTAGTTACCAACTACTTACTCCATCTTTTCTTCTAGCCTCTCAGCCTCTCTTCAATCTCCTCCATCTCCGGAATTGCCGAGATTCCGCCGCGGCGTTCGACGCACAGGCTTGCCACTGCGTTGCCGACCCTGCCAAACTGAATCATCTGCGCCCGGGTCAGGTGTTCCGGCGAGGTTTCTTCCTGCAGATAGGAGGCGAGAAAACCTCCCCAGAAGGAATCACCAGCGCCGGTTGTATCGACCGCATGGGAGGAAAAGCCCTCCGCCTTTACGATTCCATTTTCATTGCCGATCAGGGCGCCATCTCTTCCGAGCGTCACTGCCACCAGGTGCACGCCCTGACGGAGCAGATACTGAATCGCTTCCTCCGGGTCCTGATACGGGGTCAGAAGCGAGGTTTCTTCATCCGAAATCTTCATCATATCTACATAGGGAATCAGCGACTGCATCCGAAGCTGTGCGGTCTCCGGATCACTCCAGAGCGCCGCCCGGTAGTTCGGATCGTAGGAAATCACCGCACCGCTGTTTCTAGCAATATTGATCGCCTCATAGGTTGCCGTCCGGGATGGATCATCGGTCAGCGACAGGGAACCGACATGAAATACTCTCGTATTTTCCAGGATCTCCGGATCGATCTCTTTCATGCACAGATTCGTATCTGCCCCCGGCTTTCTCGCAAAGGCAAATTCGCGCTCCCCGTTTTCTTTCAGGCTTACAAATGCAAGCGTGGTAAAATACTTCTCATCCTGAATCAGGTTGTCCGTATTGATACCTGCCCGGATCAGGGTTTCCTTCAGGAAATCACCGTGCATATCCTTACCCACCTTGCCAATAAATGCTGTCTTCCTTCCAAATTTCGCAGCCGCCGCCAGCAGATTGGCCGGCGCACCTCCCGGATTCTGCTCAAACAGACGCATTCCCTGCTGTGAAACGCCTGCTGGAGTAAAATCAATCAGAAGCTCTCCCAGCGCTGTGATGTCTGTTTTTATTCTCATACGAATCATCCTCCGTATTACAAGTTATATCAATGGTGCCGCCATCCAGCCCTCTCACAGGCGGACAGCCACATCCGTTCGTCTCTCACAAGGAATTTTACTTCCGAATCGCGATATTTGCAAATTCTACTTTCGCGTCCTGCGCCAGCAGACCGAGCTCATACTCCGGTTTCCGGAAAATACGATAGGTAAACGCCACCTGCTCGCCCACAAATACCTCTACCATGTCATGATCCACCGAAATCTTGACGTCGATTGCCGCGCCATTTTCAATCGCGAAGGTTTTCTCTGCCACGCGCACGCCATCCGGTCCCGGTTCCGTTGCTTTCGGAACCGCCTGGCAGGACTGCTCCCAGAACGGGTCAACTCCCATCGGCAGGGACAGAAGGGATACTCGCTGCATCGCCACATCAAACTCTAAGAACAGGCAGCCGCTTGCCTCCCAGTCGGATTTCAACAGGATTCCGAAGGAATCATTCGCTTCTTTCGGGATCACCGTGCCGGTAAACAGGAACTTTTCTTCCGGCTGCTCCAGGAAACCATACGCGGTTGTCCCGCATCCATCCAGCTCAACCGTTGTATCTCCATACAGCTTGTATTCTCCCATGACCGGAAGGTATTTCCAGTCAACTTTCTCTTTAAAGCAGTTTACATATTCTTCCGGAAGCTTCACGTCCAGCTGTCCGTCTGCCGTTGCAACGACCTCATGCGGAATACAGAACGTGCCACCCCAGTACCACTCGCCGCGGTCGCTGTTTTCTGCACGGTCATGCGCCCAGGCAAAATAGAAACGGCGCCCGTTGTCATCCTGCATGGATTTAGCTGCATAGAAGCGGCGTCCGCCGATGCCGTCTTTCTTCGGCTTTTTCCACGGTCCAAACGGAGATTTGGAAGTGCGGTAAATCGTGTTGACAAACTCGGAAAAGCGGGAATAGGAAAGATACCAGGTATCGCCTATCTTGTACATCTCGCTGCATTCCGGACAATTCGTATTGCCTGCCGAATACAACGGACCATAATACTCCCAGTTTACCAGATCTTTCGAGCGGTACAGGACGATACAGCCGCGTCTTGTCACCGGCATATCCAGCCGTCTCGCCGAGATCAGAATCCAGTAGCATTTATCTTCCTCATTATAAAATACATACGGATCACGCCAGTCCAGCTTTTCATATAACTCTATCATCGGCGTGATAACCGGGTTTGCCGCGTCCTTCGTCCAGGTGATACCATCCTCGCTCGTCGCATGGCAGATCGTCTGCTGATATTCTGCCGTCAGGCAGTAACCCGTATAGAATGCGTGATATTTTCCTTCGCCGTAGATAACCGATCCCGTCCACACGCCGGACGCATCCGGCTCATCGCCCTCGCCCGGATACAGTGCTGTCGGCAGCTCCTCCCAGTGCACCAGATCCTCCGAAACAGAGTGGCTCCATGTAGTACGCAGTCTCGCCGGATATACCGTGGTTCCTGGCGGGGATGTCAGTGAAAAAATATGATATTTACCTTCATGATAAAACGGAATCGCGTCACCGGTCGAATCCGCAAATGACATTTTTCTGAAAAAGTCCATTCTTCTCTCCTTGCCTTTCTAAATGTGCTCTTGGAATCATTTCTTTTTTCTGAGGAGTGCCAGATTGCCCTTCTGGGAATCCAGTACAACCGCGCAGGCAATGATCAGACCCTTTACAATCAGCTGCCAGTAGGAGCTGACACCGATCAGATTCAGACCATTGGAAATAATACCGATTACCATCGCACCAAATACTGTGCCGCTGATACGTCCGCGTCCGCCTGCCATCGAGGTTCCGCCGAGGACACAGGCTGCGATCGCATCCATCTCATAGCCACTTCCGACGGACGGCTGTCCGGAATACATTCTCGATGCCAGAACCAGACCTGCAAACGCCGCCAGGGCGCCCGACAATGTAAACACGATGATCTCGACTTTCTTGATCGGAACACCAGAGAGACGCGCCGCCTCACGGTTTCCGCCGATTGCATACACATAGGTACCAAATTTTGTTTTAGAAAGCAGAAAACTAAATACGATAATTAAAATAACCATATAGACAACCGGCAGCGGAATAATGTTAAACAGATAACCCGTTCCGATTGCAATGAAAAACTTATCCGTAATACGGGTGGACTGTCCGCCCGAATATACATACGCGATACCGTTGCAGACATTCATCATTGCCATCGTAATGATAAATGCCGGAACACGGAATTTCGATACAACCATACCATCAATCAGACCAGCCACAACACCGATGATGATGCCAGCCGCAATCGCCACGCCAATCGGAAGTCCCTGATTAACTACAAATCCTACGGTCAGAGTTCCGCTCATCGCTACGATCGCGCCAACTGCCAGATCGATGTGTCCGAGAATAATAATCAACGTCATTCCCAGTGCAATGTATGTATTAATGGAAATCTGTCTGAGCACTGAAATGATATTGCTCGGTGTCAAAAATTTATCGGTTGCCAGTGCGACTACCACACATAAGATAACCAGCACTCCAATAATTCCTGTATTTCCGGTAAATACCGAGAGTACCGAATTGCCTGCTGTACTTTTCTTTCCGTTCATCACTCTTCGCCTCCTGCTGCATACTGCATGATTCTCTCCTGATCCAGTTCATCTCTTCCGAGCATTCCCGTCATTTTTCCAGCCTTGATGACACATACGTTATCGCACATATTGATGATCTCCGGCAGCTCGCTGGATACCATGATAACGGCGATACCCGCCTTCGCCAGCTCATTAATAACGGAATAAATCTCAAACTTCGCATTGACATCGACGCCTCTCGTCGGCTCGTCCAGAATCAGGACATCCGGCTTGATTGCCAGCCATTTTCCAAGGACAATCTTCTGCTGGTTTCCGCCGGAAAGACTTCCCGCTTCCACCAGTTCCACCCGGTCTGCCACTGCTTTGATATGAAGCTTTTCTTTATAATAATCAATCACTTCCTGACATTTCCGGTCGCTGATGGCAATTCCGTTAATATAAGAGTCAATCGATGCCAGCGTGAGGTTAAAACCGACCGTATTACCAAGGACAAGTCCCTGTTTTTTCCGATCCTCCGGCACCAGGCCGATGCCCGCCTTGATTGCCTGAATCGGTGTCGTGAAGCGAACTTCCTTTCCATTTAAAAGAATGGTTCCGCTCTGGTATTTTCTGGCTCCAAAGATACATTCCATGATCTCGCTTCGTCCGGCTCCGACCAGACCTGCAAATCCCAGGATCTCTCCCTTTCTTACCCGGAAGCTGATATCTGAGAACACACCCTCACAGGTTAAATTCTTCACTTCCAATGCCGTTTCTGTATGTTCCAGATCGTTGTAATCTCTGGCATAGAAGCTCTCTAACTCCCGTCCTACCATCATGGCTACCAGCTCGTTCGCATTCGTCTCCGATGTTTTTTTTGTTCCCACATAGGCGCCATCGCGGATGATGGTAACCCGATCCGAGATCCGGAACAGTTCTTCCATACGGTGGGAAATATATATAATGCTTACCTGTTTTGCTTTTAATCTCTCAATGATTCCAAATAACTGTTCTACCTCGTCATTGGAAAGGGAGGACGTCGGCTCGTCCATGACGATGATCCGTCCGTCGAAGGATACCGCCTTTACAATCTCAACCATCTGCTGCTGGGCGATCGTCAAAGATTCTACCAGCGTATCCGGGTGGATATTGACCCCGAGGTTTGCCAGCATCTCGCCTGCCCGGCGGTTCGTCTCCCGCATATCCACGGTGCCGAATTTCGTCTTGATTTCCCGTCCCAGGAACAGGTTCTGCGCGACCGTCAGATACGGAACCAGGACGATCTCCTGATGTATGATTCCGATTCCTTTCTCCTGGGCGTCCGAAACACCATTTATCTCAACTTCCTGACCATTAATCTTGATTGTCCCGCTGTCCGGTTTATAAATTCCTCCAAGGACCTTGATAAGCGTTGATTTACCCGCTCCATTTTCTCCCAGAAGCGCATGAACCTCGCCCATTTCCAGGGAAAAATTGATCCCTGACAATGCATAGATCCCGGAAAAACTTTTCTTGATATCTATCATTTCCAGAATTGTTTTTCCCATAGAACCCTCCGTTTTTTAGAAATGCGGCAATGAACCCCATCGCCGCATTTTCCATGTTTTATTTTATTTCACGTAACTGTTAAGCTTCCTCGCAGTTCATTACTGCCAGTCGTTCAGAGTCTTCTCTGCCTCTTCTTTCTCTACCAGATGGGAATCCAGATATACTTTCTTCTCATCGATTGCGGTATCGCCGCCTACATATTTCTCAGCTGCGTCAAATGCATATTCTGCAATCTGAAGCGGAACCTGGCATGCAACTGCGGTGAACTCGCCGTCTAAGAGTGCCTGTTTTCCATCCGGGGATGCATCGATACTATATACACCGATCTCGCCGGTCTTGTTTGCTGCCTTGATAGCTGCTGCTGCACCCAGGGCAGACGGGTCATTGATACAGAAGAATGCTTCCAGATCCGGGTTTGCTGTGATGATATCCTCAGCCAGTCCCATCGACTGATCCAGCGCTGCACCGCCATCCTGCTGTGCTACAATCTCAAATTTATCTTTCTGATCGCCAAGACCCTCAAGGAAACCATTGACACGATCCACGCAGCTTTCATTGGACGGGAAATCCAGAACTGCAATCTTTGCGCCATCCGGATAATCTTTCGTCATCTGCTCGCCCACTAACTGACCTGCCATGTATGCGTTGGTTCCAACGAACTGTGTCACGAACTGTTCGATATCATCATCAATGACCGCGGTATCTACGTTGAAAATCGGAATACCTGCATCTGCAATCTCAGCCAGTCCGGAGGTAATACCTGCGGAGTCAACCGGGATAACAAACACTGCATCGTAACCGCTGTTTGCACAGTCAGATAACTGGCTGAGCTGCTTGTTTAAATCATAATCTGGATCCAGGCAGGTGTAGGAAATGCCGTTTTCCTTGCACAGCTCGCTGAGCTTTGCATCAATGGAACTCTGGAAAGTATTGTTTAAAGTATTCGTACAGAATGCAAACGATAAATCGCTGGTCTTTGCCTCAGCTTCCTGCGTATCTGCCGCTGCCTCAGAAGCATCAGCTGCCGCTGTTGTATCGGTACTGCTGGAAGAGCTGCATCCTGCCAGCATTGCTGCCATCATGCAAACTGAAAGACCTGCTGCTGTAAATCTAAGACTTTTTTTCATAAATCTGATCCTCCTCTTACTTCATCATTGTTTAGTGCATTTCAAACGGATTGTTATAGTTTTCTTTTTTACGTAAAAATTTTTCTCTCTGGAAGGAGTCTCCCTGTCTGATATCTAGATATTACTCTATCCCATGCCCTTTCGTCAATACTCTTTTGGCATATTGCACTAATTTCAGCGATATATTCATCCTGTTTTATTGATATTTATGCATTTCTACCGTTCCTTTTAATTTTTTACGTAAATTTCGTTTATCTTATCGTTTTGCCTCTATTTTTGTGCTATAATCAAAAACAGAAATATAAAATTGCGGCAAATCCAAATCCAGCCGCGCAGGAACCGCCGGACTAAATCCGTACCAGCAAGGGGGAGTTTTATGACCATCAAAGAAATCGCCGCAAAGGCAGGCGTCTCCATCGCCACCGTTTCCCATGTTATCAACCATACGCGCTATGTCAGCCCGGAACTGGTGGATAAAATCGAAGCTATTATTGAGGAAAGTGGATATTCTGAAAAAATCAAAAAAAAGGTGCGTAAAATCCGCAGCGGACGCAGTTCACAGATTGTCGCTGTCTTTCCAAATATCAAGAGCGCGCTCTACTGCGATCTGTGCAATCAGCTGCAGTCCTACGCGACCAGCCAGGGCTATCAGTTTTACACCGCCGTCACCAACGACAACCTGGAAGAGGAGAAAAGCATCCTGCAAAACTTAATCTCCAGTGCCAAGACCATCGGCATCTTTCTCTCCCCGGCAAGCAGCAATCCGGCTTCCTATTCATTTCTATATGAATCCGGTATCCCGTTTGTCTGTGTCGAACGATTCATCGATGACGATGTCACACCGCGGATCCTTTTTGATTACACCAAAGCATTTCACTCCGCTACTTCCTATTTTTTTGAGAGCGGACACGAAAATGTGCTGTTTCTGGTAGAAAAAACAGACAGCCTCGCCAAACAGGACAAGATTGCCGGATATGAGCGGGCGCTTCTCTCCGCCAACCATACCCTGAGCAGTTCCTGCATCGCGGAGATCAATCTGTATCAGTCCAGTGATACCATCAGCCTGAATATTCAGAAAAGCATCACCCGATATCTCCCCACCGCTATCATCGCCGGTGGAAACCGGCTGACTATGTTTCTTCTCAAGGCGCTGCGGGAGCTGGGAAAAGACTGTCCGCGTGATATTTCCATCATCGGATTTGACGATATGCTCTGGTGCGAGCTGACCGCCCCACCGCTATCCTGCATCCACCGGGATATCGACCAGATGGCAGAACTCGCCTCGCAGGCACTTTTTGACGAGATCAACCACCTCTCCGGCGCACCTTTGACCCGCTACGCAGATGTAGAGCTGATTTTGCGTGATTCCACCCGGATCATCGACAACGGTCCGCTCGGTGAACACGCCGTCTCCCCGGACAGCATCCGCCTCTCCAAGGAGGAAAAACAGCTTTTGCGAACCGGAAATTACCGCGTCGCCATCTCCTTCCACTGCACTGGAACTGCCTGGGCTGCCCTGCATCAGAAAGGCATCCGGGATGAACTGGAACAGTACGGAATCGATATTATTTCCACCATGGACGCCCATTTTGATCCTGCCCTCCAGAATATGCAGCTCGAAAGCATCAAAATGCAGCACCCGGACGCCGTCATCGCCATCCCCACCGACGATGTCCAGACGGGCCCGGCATTTCAGGAATTATCCAAAATGACGCGGCTGGTCTTTTTAAGCAATGTCCCGCAGAATTTCAGCCGGAACAATTACGTCTCCTGTATCTCCGTCAATGAGCGGGAAAATGGCACCAATACAGGGCGCATGATCGGCGAATACCTGAAAGAAAAACCGCACGCCAAAGTCGGCTTCATCATCCACGGCGCCATGTTTTACGGCACTACCGAGCGTGATAACTGTGCCGAAAAAATATTAAGGGAATCCTATCCCGACATTGAAATCACTGCCAGAAAGGGATTCATTCAAATTGAAAATGCCTACAAGGTATGCTATGAGATGATAAACGAGCACCCGGATATCCAGGCGCTCTATGTGAGCTGGGACCGCCCCGCCCTGCTCGCCATCAAGGCCCTAAAAGCTTTGAACCGGACAGATATTGCTGTCTTTACCACAGATCTGGATTTTGAGATTGCAGAAGAAATGAATCAAGGATTTGTAAAAGGACTCAGCACCCAGAGACCATATGACCAGGGAAAAGCGGCCGCTCTTGCAGTCGCCAAATCCCTGGTCAGTGATAACGTTCCTAAATATATTGGAGTGCAGCCCTATGTAGTTCATGAAAAACAGCTGAAACGTGCCTGGAAGGATATTTTCTTTGAGGCACTGCCGGAGGAGCTGGTGGAGAAGGTAACAGTTCACAGGTAGGAATTTTCTGAACTGAAAATTCCGTACGATACAGTTCCGACAGCAGATTTTGCCGATTTGGAATGCGCAGCATCGGCAAAATCCCGTTGCTGGGCACACGTGTGTGAACAGTAACG
>OHAY01000477.1_pt1 | contig 41628 bp, 64 predicted proteins | sample 1577191 | NCBI WGS metagenome assembly OHAY01 (sample SAMEA3541504, study PRJEB24748) | human gut metagenome | biome: human gut; feature: human-associated habitat; material: faeces | place: China | collected 2012 | reverse complement strand
CGCTACAACACGGAGACCGCAAAGAAATTGGGATACTGGGAGTCAGATCAGGACTATCGCGGCCTCTACCACGAGGAAGAGGTGCTCTATCGGAACAAGGCAGGAAACTATTTTTTGTACTGCTACGGCGGAGCCGGGAGCAAGTACAGCCAACAGATCGGGGTCAACGAATGGTCCAGTGGCGAATCAATTCTTCCTTTGGAGGAAGATGACGCCCGCAAGTGGGCAGAAGCGCATCTAGACGGGACTGAATATGAGATGATCTTTGGCGAGCCGGGTGCAGCCGAGGATGTCCAGGCGACGGTCCGTATCCCTGCCGCAGTTGCGCAAAAGCTCACGGAGCGGATGGAAAAAGAAAAGTGCAACAGAAACGACCTGATCCTTGCCGCTATCCGGGAATATCTGAAATAAGACAGGCCCCTGGCACGACATCAGTGCCAGGGGCTTTCTTCAAAAATATTTTTGCAAAACTGAATCTTTTTTGCGTTTTTCTATTGCAAAAATGATTCTTTTGTGCTATAATTAAATCACGGTAAGGAACACAAAATAAACGGAGGAACAAGCAATGACGAAGTTTTATGACGGCAAGAAGATCCTGAGCATCTCCATGATGGATGACCGGACGGGAATCGACTTTGAGAACGAGTTCTTTGAGATTGGTCAGCTCCCTTACAACATGGAGCTGGATGCGAACAAAGTGGATGATGTCGATTATCTGATCGACTACGCCGTTACTTACGCGAACGGCACCAATACCGATTTTGAGTACCAGTACGACGAGGGCGGCAACCTGCTGGACGGCTGCAGCGTGTCTTACACCGTCGAAGATATGTGACCGAAACAACAAAGCCCCCGGTGTCCACAGTGGACACCGGGGGCTTTTCAAATATCCACCCTAATGCGCTTCTTCGAGAGGCCGGGAGGATTTGTTGAGATGATTATACCACAAATCGTGAAAAAAGAAAAGCGTCCACACTGCAAAAGAGCAGCGTATGCGCAAAAAAATACGTTTAATTGGTATAATGTTTTTAAAAAAGTCTTGACTTTTGCACTCAATGGGTGTATAATAAAAACAGTGAAAGACCACACACATACACATGGAGGTAACAATTATGAAAAAGCTCACTGTTGACGAGTTCGCAATCAAGGTTATGGCCACCGGAACCGAAATTGAGTACGACAACGGCGTTTGGATGATCTACGCGCATCTCACCGATGATGGCGACGTCAAGACCTCTCATCTGGACGCTCGCGACCCGATGGTCACTACCAGCATCGAACTCTCCGATGAAGAGGGTGAGGCACTCATGAACGGAAATCTCGACGACGTTGAGAGACAGGCCGTCGTGGAAGACCTATACCCGAAGTATCTTGAAGCTCTGGAAGATATGGAGTAAAAGAAAAGTCCTCCAGACGGCGCGCGAACACCGACTAAGGGACTTTAGTGAAAGACACCTCACGTGGAGGCATACCATTATGCTACCACACGAAAGAAAGGAAGTCAATTGTGTATACCAAAGCAGAGCTTTTTACTATGGCCGCAGAGCAGCCGAAGGAAATCTTTTCCAACAACATTACTCTGAGCGCACCGGATGACGCTTCTGACTGCATTGATCTGAACGCCGAAAAGGCAAGGCTGTCCCGCATCTGGGAGCTGGCGCACCTGTCTATGAAGGAGCTGATCTCCCGCACCGGAATGTCGCAGACCTCTTTTGCCAAAGGCGCAGGCATCCCGCTGCGCACTGTGCAAAACTGGTGCGCCGGAAGCCGGGACTGCCCTGTATATGTCCGTTTTCTGCTAGCTGAGCATTATAGTCTGCTGTAAAGCAAAAATCCCCCACTTTGCTTACAAAGTACCCTGCGTGGAGCGCAGGTCTTCGGCAAAGCAGGGGATTTTTACTTAAAAATATTATCAATGCCTTTCAGCCGATAGCCTACCGCCGTCCGGCTGTAGTGTGTCTGTGCTGCAATGTCCGGCAGCGGGAGCCGCTCAACGTACCGCAGTAAGGCTATTTTACGGTCTACCCTCCCAAGCGGTGCGCTTTTGATGGCGGCGGTCATCTGCTGTCGGTCAAGTCCTTGCAGCGCAGCGGGCAGCACTACACGAGCCGCCGCCACAGGCAGCACCGAGCCAAAAAGGCTGCGGCAGCTGTCCGGCGTTGCGCACCATTACGGTGACGGCACCGAGATGGTATGTTTTCGTGAGACCACGAAAACGTCCACAGACCATTTTCGTGACGTGCCGAAATTGCTCTTGTGCGGCGAACATACCGGTAACGTCACCGATATGGTGGTATGTAGTGCTTGCCATGATATCCTCCTTACAGCTGATTGATGCAGCGATTGGTCAGCTTGCTGTACACATCCTCGTACAACTCCTGCTTATCGCCGTTGTAGGTGTACTCAGCATAGATGCCGTCACCGTTCACGGTGGTAGACAGTAGAGCCTTGTAGTTCTGGAGCGTCTTGCAAGACCAGACCACAAAGACGTTTTCGAGGGTGATTTTGGTCTCGCGGTGCGCGTTGTACCACTCAACCAGTGCATTTTTGCACACGCTTTCATATTCTGCCATGCCGGTAATAATCATAATGTGTTTTCTCCTTATTCCTTTCCCTGCATCTGATTGAGGACGTGATCGGCGTGGATGGCGGCAGACGTAAAGGAATTGTTCTCCCACCACGCCACGAGGGAAGCGACGACGGTGATGCCGGTGGTGATGATCTGCTCCAGCTGCTCCGACTCTATGGGGAGCGGGGAGTGGCCGGTTGCGCTGAGGATCTGATTGGTCAGTGCCAGAGCGAGGACGGCGGTGCGAGCGATGGTTCCGGTGGAAATCTTGTTTTTAGTCATGGTATCAGTTCCTTTCCTTTTCTTCGAGGTCGGCAATTCGGTGATCGGCGACCTTCATTTTCTCTTCCAGCACGGGGATGCGCTGGGCGAAATTGTTGTGTGCCCTGACTTCTCTGGTCAGTTCTTCCAGCTTGGTTTCGGTCACGGCTTGGCTTTTGCTGTTGGCAATCAGAACGCCGATCAGCGTGATTGCACCGGTAATGAGGGCGGCTGCGATACTCTCCATTCGGTTTACCCCTCCCGGAGCCTGTCCAGCCCCTTTTTTGCGATGATTTTGGAATAGTCCTTGTAAGCGTGGGAAAGGTCTGCGTTGCCCGTGATGCCCGGCACACTGGCGGTGCTGGTATACTGCCACAGCCCGAAGCTCCATTCCGGTGCGGGCTTTTTGCTGCGGTAGGCAGCCAGCCACACGTCATAAGGCTTCAGCGCAGCGCCGGTCATGTACATGTTATCGCGGCCAAAGTACAGCCCGGTGTACAGCATGGCGTAGAAGCCCCAGCGCTCAACAGTGCCCAGCGCATGGGCTGCAATGTCCGTCAGGGTTTGCTTGTCGAGCGGCGCTTGCACATATTTGTCCTCAATGTCCACCGCCACAGGCAGCTGCACCGTCTTGCCGGTCAGCACCTTGCGCAGCAGGGCAAGCTCTGCGTCCGCCTCTGCCGTGTTGACCGCCTTGCAGTAGTAGTACACACCGCAGGAGATGCCCAGCCGTTGGCACTCGCGGTAGTTGCGCTCAAAGGTGGGGTCAATGTACGGCTTGCTGGGCTTGTCTTCCGCGCTGTTACCCAGCGCCCGCAGCATCACGCCGGAAATAAGGCCGCTTGCCTTGACCTTGTCCCAGTTGATGCGCCCCTGCCAGCGGGAAACGTCCATGATAGGGAGCATGTTATCAGTCCTTTCTATTTTTGTGTGAGTGAGCGAATGGTAAGCTAAAGCTCTCTTTACTCCCACAAATACTTTCGAGTGGCTTTTCTAATAATGCCGTCACCATCTGACCCGATAATAATTTCGTCACCATTAAATGTAATAAATTCCGGTTCAGACCGAATGTCAATTTTATGACAGCCAACATAATTTCCGTTCAAGTCATAAGCAACGACAATATTTGGTTCTGAGTATAGTGAGTAAATCAAATTATTATTGTATTCTATTCCCTGCATTACGTAGCCATTTTTTATTGGCTCAAATTCTAGCTTTATATTAAAATCATTATCGCATATTGCAAAGCTATAATTGTTCCATACGCCATTTTTAGATAGTTCCAAAACGTATTCATCACTACCTTTAATATATGCTATTCCACCAATTCTTCTTCCGGTAGTCAATACGGTTTTACTCGACACAAGTTCAAGGGTTTCGGGAGACAAAAACCAAATATTCGTTTCCGAAGTGCCGCCATGAATAACGACAATAAGATTTTTTGTTGAATTGTATGTCATATCTCCAGCGTGCATATAATTACCACTCGCACTTAGCACTTCTGTTTTAGATGTCAAATCATATTTATATATCGTGGCCGTTGTGTCGTCAGTTTTAGCATAATATAGATATCCATTAGCAAATACTCCGCCTTGCATTCTTTTCAAGTTTGATGTTTCCAGTAGGGTTTCGAGTGAAACACTTACAGAAAATGGGTATGTATCTATTTTTTTATTAAAGAACGGAAAATTTTCAAAGCTAATGTATTTTAGGTATTTGTTAGCATCAGCGTACTTCATTTGTTCGTCATCATTAGTGACATCGGTGCTGGAAATTAATAATCTAACATGAGAATTTTTAGGAATAAAGACGTGTTCTTTCTGCCATCCTGGGTCTTTAACAAACTTTCCGTTTTCGTCAAAATAGGCAACACCTAATCTTCGGCCTTTTTCTACACTTAAATTAATGTCAACCTCGGTATCCATAATGTTCAACAAGCCCAACCTTGAAGTAAATCCATATGTAAGGTCTCCATTCGTAAGATTATTGCAAGCTGTCCATTCGTTTGTTTCAAAATAATCATAAAATGTTATTTTTTCTCCTCTGCTCAGTTTTTTAATTATATCTTTTACGGCAGTTTTTCTTGCAAAAATGTCATAAATTGGATTAAATTTAACATATTCCAAAAGTGTATTCACATTTGCTTTATATTTATTTTCATCACCACCAGAACTCGGAAATGCAGATATTGTAATTCTGAAGTACGAGTTTTCTGGAATGACATATTCTAAGGTCTGCCATTTTGAGTCAAAGATAAATTTTCCATTAGAGTCATAATAGTGTATGCCGACTCTTCTATTTTTGCTTATTGCAATATACAGTGTTGAATTGGTGTGAATAATGTTTGTAGAAACAATTCTATATTGAACATTGGTAATTTCACCATTCATTAAAGAGCCTAACTCAAACGGCGAATAGATAGATGGATTTTCCCATAAATCTTCCTTTAGCTGCCCAATCCCCTTCGCGTTCTCCTTCTCGGCTGCCTTCGCTCTGGTTGCCTCCGCATTGATCGCCTCTCTCACCTTTGCCGCATCCGCTGCCTTGCCGGAGATGGAAAGGGTGGGGTCGATCATGTTCTTGAGCTCTTCCCAGGTCTTGATCGCCGCGGTCCAGTCCGCGTTGGTAATCTGAGTGATATAGAAGAAGCTCTCCACCGACGTTCCGCCGGTATAATTGTCATTGCGACAGTTGCAATCAATGGGCCAGCCATGGAGCATATAGCCATTGCTGCCGGTCACGCAGAGCACGACGCTGACATGGCCTGGGACGCGGAGGGCCTGCCGTGCAATCTCGCAGGTGACGACGTTGCCGGATACCGAGCAGGCCGCCCGCTTGCCAGCGCCGTCGTTGATGGTATCATACCAACCCTCATTTTGAGGTCCGAATCCTCGATACATGATGCTGTACGTTGCACCGGACGGCGCAGCGTATGCCTTGCCGTCTTTGTACAGAACGGCCTTGAAAAAGCGGCTCTGCGTGTCGTTCTCCACAACGTCCAGACGCTGCGGAAGGCCGGGATTGTCGAAGTCAATTTTGATCTCTCGCATCATTGTCCTCCTTGCTCCAAATAAAATCGCCTGATTCGGAAAGCAGATAGTCCGTCACATTTCCGTCCGGAAGTGTGTCAGAGTATGCGGCCCCATCGGGCAGGGTGGTCAGTGCGTAAGTCGGGTTGATAACGCCCGCCGATGTGATCCGGCGCGTGTCAGGCCGGAACGTGATAAGATACATAGACTCCTCCATCACAAAAAGCCCATCACAACATACGGGATGCAGCATTTTTTGTTTTTGTTCATCGTCACGCCGACCGGGATATTATTTATCTTTTTGGATTCCAGCCATCCACCGGGTCCAAACTGGACGCCGGTTTTACTGACCGAAAATTCCCGGATGCGCGGATAGTCCCAGGTGTACGTTGCTCGGACACTTTTTCCGTTGACCGGCGCGATTGCCCATTGGATACTGTTGTTGTCAATGACGCTGCTGTCAAAAATACTGCCCAGGTTGTCGATGAAGCCAACGGCAACGACCGCGTAGCTTGCCAGATCCATCGGGACAAAAACATTGCCGTCCAGACCACCCGGCGCATTGGCGGAGTTGTCCCAGATGACGCTGGAATTTCGCACCCCGCGAAATTCCAGGCCGTCCGGGTTGATGATATACGAGTGATCGCCGACCCCGAAATTGATGCTGCCTGTTTCGCTCTCCTCGATATAATCGGTGGCCACGCGGCTGGCATCCACCGCCCGGTCGTTGGTGGTGGTCACGCGGCTGCGCTCCCGGATGGTCGTGCGGGCCAGGCGCTCTTTGGCGTCGCCCACTTGCAGGGAGTCATAGCGCTCCAGAAGTGCATTGTAATCTGTCTTGGTGATCCGCGCCGTGGCGCTCACGCCCAAACGCAGATACCGCACCTCGACCGTATCACCACGCAGGATAATCCCGCTCTGGCCGGAGCCTGTGTACTCCACGCACTTTTCCAGCTGCACATAAGAGACCGTCAGGCTGACGCTGATCTTGCCGATCTCATTTTTCTGGATGAACTCGTCGGTCGTCTTTTTCATGCTGGCGTTCGAAGGCGCTTTCTGGTAGTAGCTGGTGAGGTCGAGCGGGTAGATCTTCCGGTATCCGGTGATGCTGGAAGCCGCGATGGGCTCCAGGTCATAATACTTGCTCTTCTCGGAGTTCATCCAGAAGGGATAGACGTGGGTGTAGACGTCCTCGATATTTTTTTCCTGTGTGACGTCCAGCAGGTTCAGGCCGTATGCAATCTTGACTCCGCGGTCAACGGTTTCTTTTTTGCGCAGCACACAGCTCAGGCCGTCGAACGTCCAGACGCCATCATAGGCCGAGGCAAGGTTGTCGCTGTTTCTGGACAGCAGCGCCGCACGGACGGTCATCGGCTTCGAGACCGAAAACGTGCCCGCAGTATCGTAATTGGCTGAAATGTCGAACGGGCAGTCTCCTACGATTCCAGCCTTGAGTTTTGTGATGGCCTCGCTCAGCGACGCAGCCGTGAAAGGTTTGACAATGCAATCTTTGAGGTCATACGAGATGTGATGCGCATAGGCCTGGATCTTGCCGTCGGTGGGCCGCGTCATCCGGTAGATGCGGAACAGCTGCCGGTTTTCGTACCGGGACGGGGCCGCGCTGATGAGCCTGCGTTCGGCCAGCAGCTCCGCATGGAGACCGGTCATCGGATAGATGAGGGTCAGGTCATACGCACCGTTTTCTTCGCAGCTGACGGTGCAGCTGAGAGCGTCTTTCAGCGCGCCCAAGCCGTAATTGCCGATGGAGGTTACATCGGCCTCGTGTAAGATCGGCGTCATAATGTCCACCACCTTGGAGTCAGGGTCACGCCGGTCACGCCGCCGCTCCAGCTGATCGTATTTTCGCCCGGCCGCAGCGTGGGCCAGGTGCCGCCGACAAGCGCGTTTGCATTGGTGCCGCCGGTGACGTAAGCGTCCCAGTTTTCGCAGTCGGCATAGAGCACCCGATCTGCCGGGGGCATGGCGGCAAATTCCACGCCGTTGACGACGACTTTTCCCTCTGCGCCGTTTCCGGTGATCTCCAGATAGGGGAGTGCCACCTGATCCAGCGGGTTGAGGAGGGTCTGTCCGTTTTCCAGTGCCGCAGCCTGATAGCCTGACACGAGAAAGTGGCGCGGATCACAGTCAAAATCCACCGACAGCCGGCCGTACTTGTTGAGGATGTTCGAGATGCTGCCCGGTTTGGCCGTTGCGAAATAAAAAAACGACGGGTCGTATCCATCGGAGAGCTGATGCGCTCCTGGCGTTCCGGCCAGCCATTTCTTGACGGTGCGGGCGTCTTCCGCCGTCGGATTTTTGCCGTGGAAATACAGTTGATACGTCACGGTGACATTGTCGTAATAGCCAAGGTCAGCATGGAGCTTTCCGTTTCGACCCGGCACCTCATACTCCTCGTATTTGGCTTCCGGGACCGGGATCTCCGGCTTGTGCTCGATGTGGCAAAAATACTCGTCCGAGCTGTGGCCGTTAAAATACAGGTATTTCTCCATTGGCGGAGGCCTCCGAATTTATCATCATTTGCAGCTTGTCGATGGTGTACTGGGCGATCTCCTCAGCATCCTGCCCTTCCTGCGGGTAGATGCTGATGCTGACGCCGCCCATGCTGATGCGCCGGGTGTTGTAAGCCGTGGTGAGCGCAGAACTGGCCCGGCCCACGTCATAGGTGAGCTGAGTTTCCATCTGGCCGCTCAGCCCGCGCACCGCGTCGCGCAGCACATAGGCATTATCGGTGATCCCTTTGGCCATACCCTTGACCATGTCCGGCATCCACTGCTCATATTCCCGCAGCGGGCCAACGTCCGGACGGGAGAAATGCAGGAAACTTTTCACGGTCTCGGCCAGCCCTTTTGCGGCAGTGGCCAAAAATCCGCCAGCCTCTTTCATGCCGTTCGCCATGCCGGTGACAAGGTCTGCGCCCCAGTTGTTCGACTCATTGGCCAGGCCGGAAAGATTTGTCCCGATCAGGTTGCCCACAATGGACAGGCCCGCGCTTGCAATCGCTCCCGGTATGCCGCCCTTCATGTAACCGGTAGCCGCTGAAACAAGCCCTCCTACAATCAGGCCGGGCACGTCGATGTCGTCAAAAAAGCTGTCGCTTGCGCGGTAGCCTTTCGACAAGTCCGAAAACCAGCTTCCGAGCGGGCTTTTGCTCAGATTGGAAGCTGCCTGTTCCAGACCGCCCAGTTTCGTATCAAGGTCGAGGATGAACTGCGAGAAGCTGCCCACCGTACCCTGAACGCCCTTGATCTCGGTCTTCAGGCCGTTTGTCTTTTCCTGCACGTCGGTCACAATGCCGTTGACATAAGTTGTCGTGCGAGTGACTGCCTGGGCGACGCCGTCCACAATGGCTGTATATGAGTCCGTCACCACATCGGTTGTAGAGACAACGTTCTCTTTTACCTCGCCGGTCGTCTGGTCAATGACTTGCTCGATCTTCTTGGTGGTCTGGGTCGTCCGGTCCAGAGCGCCGACAACGCCGTCCACACCATAGATCTTCTCCGACTTCGAGGCAACTGCGGTCTTTCCGGCAGTCGTGACGTTTTCAACGGTCGTCTTGCTGCTCTGCTCCACGCCGTCCAGCAGGGTGACGACCTGCTTGTAGTTTTTTTGGATGCCGTCCACCATCTCGGTCCATGTCCGGGTGACGGTCTGGGCGGTTTCCTGCGTCGTGTCTTTAAGCTGCTTGGTCGTTCCGTCGTAGACGTTGTAGGTGTTATCGGCGGTTTCCGTCACCTGCTTGATGGCCCCGACGATGTTGCCGGTGCCCTCCAACAGCTGGGTGTTGGTTTCGGTCACGCTTTTGGCGAGCTTCTTCTGGTCGGCAGCGGCCTTTTTGTTTTTTTGGGTCGTGCTCCCGGTCGGCGTATCACTTCCGCTGCTTGTCGGGGGCGTTACGGTCGGATGCAGCCGGTCGTATTGTTTTTGGTTTGAGATGCCTTTTCCGGCCATGGCTTCCCGCCTTCGGCGGTTTTTGTTTTTCTGGCTGTCCGTCTGTGAGCGGTAGTCCTCGTAGCTGTCATACCCTGCATAGGCGTCCTTGCCCAGCGCTTTGTTGAGCTTGTAGCTCCACTGATCAAGGACGCTGATCGCATTTTGGGCAATAGTAGACAGTCCATCGCCCAAAGCAGATATCTCGCTGATTACGCCTGAGATCAGCGGATTCAGCGACGCGATCTCCTTTGCCAGACCGACCCAGCCGTCCGTTTTGTATGCTTCAGCCGCCGCAACGGTCATATCATTGAGGTTGCCGACGACCATTTTGATGCCGTCGGTCAGATCAGCAGTCATAAGGCCCGCCAGCTGAGTGGCGTTATCCGTCAGCGTGGACATCTGGCCGTTGAGCGTCTCGCTCTGGGTGGACATGGAGTTGTAGTACCGCCCGCCCTCATCTGAGGCCTTTTCCAGTGCAGCGGTCAGCACGTCATAGGTGACGGTCATTTTCTGCACTTCGGCGGTCGATTTGCCGGTGTAGTCGGCCAGAATGCCGTAGACATCAATGCCCGCATAGGCAAATTGCTTGATGTCCGCCGCCGTGGCCTTTCCGGCGTTTTTGATTTGTTGGAGGTTCTGGGCCATCCGGCTCAGCTCCTCGTTTCCGCCGCCGGTTGCAGAGACCGCATCGCCCAGCGCAAGGATGACCTTGCGGGAAGAATCTGCATCAACGCCGGTCGAGATCAGCAGCTCGTTGGCCTTGACAAGGCCCGCCGTGTCAAAGGGGGTCCGGGCCGCGTCCTGCTTGATCTGCTCCAGTGCGTTTTCCGCAGCGGATGCGCTGCCGAGCATGTTGGTCAATGCCGTTTGATACTGCTCCAGCTGGGCGTTATAGCTGACGCCCGCCTCAACGACCTTTTTGCCTGCCGACAGCAGAGTGCTGCCGATGGCCGCATAGGCTTTTGCGGCCAACGTGCCCGCTGTCACAGAGGCAGCAAGGTCGTCGCCGGACGTTCTTGTCTGGTCCGAAAATTCGCCCAGACCGTTTTCCGCGTCAGACAAACGACTCTTGAGGGTTGCCAGTTCGGCGCTGGTCTTGTTGATCGCAGTGCGGAATCCGGATGCTTCTTTGCTGGCGTCGCCCCATTTGGTGACTGCTTTTTGAAGCATCGTGTTTTGCGCTGAAAGGGCAGATTCCTGATTCTGGATCTGTTTTTTCAGCACAGAGGCAATGGAGGAGGCCTTTTGCTGTGCGTTGGCGTTTTTTCCAAGCTGTGCAGTGACAAGATTCAGCTCAGAGGAATACTCCTTCTGCTGCTGGATGATGTTTTGCATCTGTTTGCGGTATTCGCTTTCGCCCTCAACGCTGATTTTTGGGCCGATGTCCGTTTTTGCCAAGCGCTACCACCTCCTCATTGTATCGCCGCCAGCGTATCGAGGTCGGCATAGACTTTTTGGTCTGCACCGTTCTCGATCTGCATACACGCCATATAATCCAGCATTCGGCCAAGCGGGCAGGCCAGAACTTCGCGCTCTGTCATGCCGAGCTTTCGGCCGTAATACAGATACCATGTGGTATTCAACCGGATCACATGGCGGTTTCGCCGTTTTTTGGGTTGTTATCCGGTGCGACCTCCACATCGCGGGAGGACCCGCCGCGCAGAGCCATGGCAACGTCGGCCCAGATTTCGACGATCTCAGTGCCGGACAAAATCGCCTGAAGAACATCATCTGCCGGAAGATCTGCGGTATTTTCCGGCTTTTCGCCGGAAAACGAAGCGCTTGCGGCGAGATACGCCTTGCCAGCTTCCGCCAGCGGGCGAAGTACGGTCAGGATCACGCGCATCATTTCGGCCAGCTCCTGCTTGTCGGCGTGAGCGGTGACGCTCTCCACGACCGCGTTGACATTGCCGAACGCTTTTTCCAGCACATCCGCCGCCCCGATGGTCAGGCAGAGCGGAAATTTCTTGCCCTTGATATTCGTCCACACAACATACTTGTCGTTCATCTGTTATTCGCCTCCCAGAGCTTTCTTGACAAAGGCTACTGCCGCGTTTTCGGTCGTGAACAGGGTCTTCGGGATGATCTTCCAGCGGTTCTTTGCGCTGTCGTCCCGCATGATGGTGAAGTCGATGTCCTGGGTCTGCCAGTCGATCTGATCTTCCTGCGTGGTGGCGTCGTCACCGGGCACCTTGCAGCGGCATTTTGCCAGAATAATGGCGCCCCAGTAGCTCTTGCCGTCCCGCTGGACCTTTTTCACGGCACCGATGCCGATGTAAGGCGGCTCCATCTCCGCACCATACTCCAGCGTCTCAACGCTGTTGCTGCTGTCCACCTGCACCGGGTTGCCCGCTTTCAGGCCCATGAGGAAAGCTTCGTCGTCCGGGCTCAGGCCGTCAATGGTCATGGTGCCGGAACCGTCCGTGAAGGCGGAACCGGTCTCGGTCTCGGCCAGCCGGTCGTCAGCGTAGAAGTTGTTATCGTCGCTGGTCGAGATATCGGTGCTCATACTCACCGAGCGGCCCAGCTTGCGGACGCCAGTGTAAGTGACATTCCCACCGTCGGCTGCATACAGCGCGACATGGATGTTGGAAAAACCGGTCGTCACAATGCTTTTCGGATTCTCAGGCATGTTTTTCCTCCAAATAAAAAAAGAAGAAGGTGTCCACGGTGGACACCTTCTTTGGGTTTATTTCTTCGTGATGGCTTCGATTTGCTTTTGGATTACCACTTCCATGGCGTTTTGCGCATTTTTCCGGCAGGCGTTGACAGTCGGGGCGATAAAACGCGTTTTGTCTCGCACACTGCTCCCGCTTTCAACGCTGCGGGCAATGAGCGCGTTCGGCTGGCCGTTCGGATAGGTCTTTGTCTGGACTTCGTTGTAGCCCTCAAAGCCGATTTTGACGTTCCAGGCACCGTTTTCGTGGCGCATGTTGGTGATGCCGAAGCCCTCTTGCAAGCCTTTTTTCTGTGCCTCAGAAATTCCATGCAGTTTTTCTCCCGCATCTCTGGATTCCTGCGACAAGTAGAAATATGACTGTTTTGCCGGTGGTGCCTGGACCGGAAGCGCGTCGATGGATTGTTTGATCGCATCGGCCACGACTTTTGCACCCTCGTAGACCGCGTGTTTGCAGATGCTGTCCGTCTCGTTGGTCAGCTTTTCCAACTGGGCAAGATAGTCGTTGGCCTTTTTGGAGGTGATCTTAGCCACAACCGGCCACCTCCCAGCTCCACTCGTAGTGCCAGATGCCCCGGTCGGCCTCGAACTGGATGCTGTTCAGCCGCCAGGCAATGGAGTCGAACGAGTCGAACGACTGCTCCAGCGCTTCGCGCCAGGGGTCGAACTCGTTCTGGGTAAAAAGATCAGTCGTGCCGGTGACGCAGCCTTCGACGTGCTTGCCTTCCGCCTCAAAATCGGAGGCTCCGTCTTCCTGCCAGACGAAATACCGTTTGGATTTCATCCGCCCGCCATGGCTCACCTGGTCGGTGACTGCTGTATGGGCTGCGATGATGCACTCGCTCCACGTCATTTGCCATCCTCCTTCAGGCGTTTGTCGAAATCTTCCTCGACGGCCCGCAGGCTGATATCCATCGAGGGCGGGTGGCAGTTTTCCACCACCTGCACCGTGTCGATGCGATAATATTGGCCGTCTTCGGTCCGGGCCACGTCCTGGCTGCTGATCTGCACCGGTGCGCGCGGCACCCGCACCACGCGGACAATCTCCGCGAGGTTCTGGCGGCTGAGATACAGCCGGTTGATGCCAAGCCGCTGCTCTTCGTAGCAGGCCGAGAGCTTCCTTTTCAGCTTGATTTTGGGTTGGTGGCCGACATCGGCGACGTCCTCGGTCGAAAAGACGGCCAGAACGCCTGCATTGAAGTTCTGCGAGATGTCATTCGTTGGTCTGGTCGGCATTTTGCGTGGCATAAGCGCTCACCCGCCTTTCGTTTTGCGCTGCCAAAATGAGATGACGGTAGTTGTTCTCAAAGATATCCGCCGCGCCGTCGCGGGCGTAGCGGACGTAATCCATGAGCAGGTCCCGGTGCAGACCGGGCGCGGTGTAGTCCTGTGGCTCGCCGATCTTGCCGTCCAGATAGGACATACCGCCCACGGTGAGGTTCCAGACCTTCGTGTCCACTGCGTCGTCATCCCATGTGATGTCGAGATAGTTTTTGACATCCGGGAGCAGCACGTCCCGGATGCCATCCCATACGGTCGTCATAAGGTCAGGACTTGGTGACGGTGACGGTGTAGGCCTTGGTGGTCGTGCCGTCTTCTGCCGTCACGTTGATGGTCACAGTGTTGGAGCCTTCGGCCCAGGTGGCAGACTTGCCGTTCTCGATGATCTTGCTGCCGACCTTGACCTGCACGGTCGCACCGGCGTTTGCGGGGGTGGCAGTGATGACATTGGAGGCCGTATCGGTCGTTGCGGTGTAGCTGGCCGTGGTCGCGCTGAAGGCCGGGGTCAGGGTCAGGTTGCCCAGTTTCAGGGAGGCCAGGTTGGCGTCAGCGGACGGTGTAGGAGAGGTGACGGTCTCGACCTTGTAATGCAGCGGGCGCAGGCCGGAAATGTCGAGGTTCAGGAAAGCGTTGTTGTCCACCGGGAAGCCGTTGGCATACAGCTTGATGAGATAGACGCGCTCGTCCTCCAGGAAACGATAGGAGTCATCGTACTCCAGCCTGCCGCCCTTGTTCATGCCGACGGCTGCAAAGTACAGCCGGCCCACGCCGAACACAGCCTGGCCGCGCGGCAGAGCAGAAACCGGAATGATGGTGGCAGGATAGGGCAGGACGTTGTTGCGATAGGTGCCGTCCGGGGTGCGGATCGTGGTGGCGGGCATGACCTTTTCGTAGTAGTCCTGCGGGTTGACCAGCAGGATGAGGTCATCCGGGTTGCGATCCTTGCCGTTCGGGGTGACGGCCAGCAGAGCGACCAGCTTGCCCATGGTGGTGGGCTCGAAATCCGAGACCTTGATCTTGGCTTTTTCGGGGTATGCGCCGCCGACAACGGAAGCGCTCTCGCTCACATCGCGGATCATGCCGATGGGCTTGTCGTTGCCGTCGCCCATCACGATGCCGTCTTCCAGGCCGTTGGCGAGTGCTTCGGCCAGGATGGCGCGGATATAGCGGTCCAGCCATTCGGGGCCGAGGTCCAGCTGAGCCTTGCAGACCGGGATAAACGCAGAGAGCTTGTACAAGCCGACGTCAACTTCCTTGAAGCCGGAGGTCAGCTCCTCGATGATCTTTGCGCACAGCTTACCCCATGCGGCCTTGTGGCGACCGTCGGTGTTCAGCATCATCCGGATGGCGCCGCCGGTCGGGGTGAACTGGATCTTGCTCAGCAGAGGATGGCTCTCGGTCAGGTCTTCCATGACGCGGGAGATGATGGTCTGCGGGAAAACGACACTCACGTTTTCGAGGGCCTGCTTCGGGTTCTCGCTGCGCATGGCGTCGCTGATCTTCTGGTAGTATTCCTTCTCTTCCATGGTCAGCTGCCGGATGCCGCGCGCATACAGAGCAGAGTTGTCGAGCTGCTGCCTCAGACCGTTCAACTGGGCCTCGTACTCCTCCGCATTGATGTCGCCGATGGTCTGGCACATCTCCGAAAAGGCGTCAGACAGTTCGTCGGGCTTATTGTCCTTGATGGCACCGGCCAGCCGCTGGCGCAGGTCAGACAGTTTCTGATTCTTCTGGTACATGTCTTTCAGATTCATGTTGTTGTCTCCTTTTTGGTATTCAAAAAGGCGTGTCCAGTTTGGACACGCCTTTACGGTTTGGTCAGAGCTTCGAAAACAAGCTCAGCAGGTTGTTCTGGGGTAGAGCGGGCGGTTCCTGGGGCGGCTTTTTGGGTGCCGGGGAGGGAACGGCCAGCGTTTGACGGATGAGCATGTCGTGCACACTCTGGGTGGCCTCGTCGCCGCGCGCACCCTTCTGGATGCTGGTGGCAAGGCCCATTTCCAGCACAGCTTCGGGGCTGTACCACGTTTTACTGTTGATGAGGTCCCGCGCCGCCTGCTCCTTCATGCCCGCATTGGTAAACGCACCCAGGCCGATCTCCGTCAGCTTGTCCAGCTCATCCGCAGCCTCGCGGAGGTCTTCGGAGTATCCGTAGGTGCCGCCAATGACGGGGTGGAAATAAAATGCGCTCACATTGTTGGCGATGCGCTGCGTACCGGCCAGATACGGGTAAATGGCCGCGCTGGCCACAAATCCGTCGGCGTAGGTCGTGATCTGTGCGTTTTTGGCCCGCAGGGCGTTGTAGATTGCAAAGCCTTCCGAGACCTCGCCGCCATAGCTGTCCACATGGACGTTGATCTCGGCAAGGTTCCCGGCCTGCTCCAGCTGGTTGGCCAGGTGATAGGCGCTGACATCATTTTCGATGCACCGGAAACTGGTAATGTCGCCAAAAATATAAATGTTGGCTTCCTCGCCGCTCTGCTGCATATCAAAATACGGTTTAGGCACTGTTCTTGTCCTCCTTTTTGTTGGCTTCGGTCGCGGCATTGCGGGCAATGGCTTCGACCGTTGCAATGTTTTTGGTCATCCAATGGATGTTTGCCCAGTCCTCTGTAATGGTGGAATCTCCGACCTTTTCACGCAGCTCGTTGATGCTCCATGCCGCGCTTTCCACGATTTTTTCAATCTTGTCCGCATTGCTCAGGATATCAAAATGCTGGATAGTCGAGGTGTCTACGTTCACGCGGTCGCCGCTCTGCCAGACCCGGCGTCCATACAGCTTTCGGTTCAGCTCCTCGCTGATCTGTGCCGCCAGCGGGTCGATGCAGGTTGTGAGCCAATGCGTGACCACGTCGCTGATCCCGGCAACTTCGCCCTGCACCAGGACGGGTGGGATGCCGAACCCCCGCGCCGTGAAAGAAAAAATGTCGTCCACAAGCGCCCGGATATCCCGCGTGTCGCCGGTCTTGCCCGATTCTGAAAACTGCTGGAAATCGTAACCATCAAATTCCGGCAGAATGCCAAAATCATTTTGCAGGAACGGCTTGTACTGCTGATTCAACCGCTGCGCAAACAGCTCCTCGAAATTGTCCTGCCCGGAATTGACCTGCGAAACATGGACTTTCATGTGCTGGCCAGCATTCCAGCTGTGATTTTTCATGCTTGCTTCCAGCAGCTTGTTGTAACTGGTATAGAGCGCATCCACCACCGCCTTTGCATCGGCGCTGTTGAGCACAAGGTGGATGACCTCGCTTTCCTTCAGGTCGCGGGTGTACGGTTCATTTCCCACCTGGATCTGCCGGTAGATGTTTTCCGCCGTCGGAAAGTATTCCGGCTTCGTCCAGCTGTCTGCCACGACCAGATTCAGCATGCCGCCGCGCTGGGTGGCAAGGATCAGCGCCTCATTTTTTTTATAGAGCCGGTAAACGACCTTTTGCCAGAACGCCGTGCTGTTTTCGTTGACGTTCGGCTCCACGTTGAGCATGTAATAGTAATCTTTTTTGACGGCCTGTCCGCGCTCGAACGTCTTGAACTCGCAGTTTGCAATCGCTTTTGCAATGAGGTTCACGCAGCAGTTGAACGCCAGATCCCGCAGGCGGTATTCTTCCCAACAGGTCATCCAGTCGGCAAGGGAGGCTTTTACCGCCGAGGCGTTGATGGGCACATTGGTCTCATCCACATGCTGCGCGGGGAGCTTGAGCCCATCGGATTTTTGAAATCCGAAGAACTCTTTTACTTTTTTGGAAAATGACATGGTTTGAACTCCTTACCAGCATATTGCTCCGATTTTGGGGAGCTGAACTTGTCCGGTGCCCAGCTCGGTTTCGATGACCATGGAAGCTACCAAGGCCATGAAGGGGTCTGTTTTTCGGGATTTTGCCTCGATCTTCGCATAAACGAAGTTTCCGGTATCCACGCCCTGACTGCGGCTGCTGCGCACACGTTTTGTGTTGTTGACTGCCCAGCGCAGCTGAGGCAAGTCTCCCCAGGTGAAAAGGCCTCGGTCGAAACAGTCCTGGATCACCGGGTCCACCTGCATGATGTCGCTGGGACGGATCAGCTTCACGCGGGTCTTGTCCTTTGCGTCAAAGCCGATGCTCTGCAACGCTTCGGCCATCATGGTGTAGCGGAAGTTATCCAGCGCCAGTTTTTTGATGTTATAGATGCGCCCGGAATCCCGGATGTAATCCGTGAGCAGATACGGAGAAATGCTCACATCGTCCACATAGGTGCACACGCCCATGTCACACCACGTTTTCCACGGGGCCTTGATGCGGGTCAGTGTTTTGCTCTGTGCGCAGATCCAGGCGTGGTTGATATCGAAGCGCTTGTCGCCGCGCCGGAAGTGGAGGTTGACCGCCGCCCAGTCGCTCAACTCGGCGTAGTCGATACCCACCGTGCAGCTCCACCCGGCCAGGTCGGGCAGGGGGGTGTTGGTGGCCCTGATCTTTTCGTAGTCGGTGACGGCGATTTCTTTGGCCCCATCCCGGATGCCCATGCGTTTCGTGATGAAATCACCGTTCTGTTCCGGGCGCTCCCGCCAGTCGCGGTACTCGTCCCGAATTTCCTGCATCAGGTGGGGCAGGTAGGGGAGTGATGGGTTTGCCATGCACCAATTGTTTTCGTCGTGCACCTGGTCTTTCGCGTCCAGGCAGCAGATGAACGGCAAAAAGCCCTCATCCGCCTCGCCTTCAAACAGGATCCTGCGGCCTCGTGCAAGATAGTCGTCCAGCGGGCCGTCGCTGACATCGCCGTTGGAAGTAAAAAAGCCCACGCGCGGCTCGGCAACCTTGCCCTGGCCGGTGACGAAGACTTTAATGTTGTCATAGTTTTGGTATTGGTGGACTTCGTTGAAGATGACCGCGCCGGAACGCATACCGTCACGGCCCTTCGGGTTGTTGGTTCGGCCTTTGACCTCGCCCAGGTTTTTGCGGCCCCGAAGGATCTCTTTTGTGTGGTAGTAATATTTTGACAATTTGGCTTCCCAGGTCGGATTCTCCAGCGCTTCCACGATATCTTTGACGGGGGTGACAGCCTGTTCCTCGTTGTTGGCACAGATGTCTACATTGTAATGCGGGACCGGGTTGTATGGGCTGATGAGCGCCGCCGAAGAAATGGCGATCACGCCGTCTTTGCCCGCACCACGACCCACCATCGCAAACAGCGTTTTGAAGCGGGGGGTATTATCTGCGCGGTAGGTGCACAACCACAGCCCCAGAGCAAAGGTCTGCCATGGAAAAAGCCTGTCATACGGAAAATACCGGGCGAGTCGGAAATATTTCCGCATTCGCTCGGTATCCACATGAACGTCTTCTGTTTCAAAAATGCGCCGCACAAGCGCAACAAGCGCATGCTGCTCCCGGCAGGCGCGAGGATTATCGGCCTCCACCTGCTCGATGTACTCCAAAATCTCCGGGGGAATGTTAGAGGTCATCGTCCTCACCGGCATTCGCCACCATAAATTTGAACTGCTGGATGACGCGCAGCAGGGTCGAAACGGTGGAGTTTGCCGCGCTGGCCGTCTGGTTATAGATTTGAATAGCAGGATTGGCGATTTCCATTTCGGCACCCTTTGGCGTGACTTTCGTGACGGTCAGGCCATTTTTGTTCATGTCCGTCTGCGCCTGCGTCAACAGATCCAGCTGGGTGACGTAGCGGTCAAGCGTTGAGCGGTACAAAAAGTTTGTGTCACAGTTCGCCGCTTTTGCCGCATCCTCGATTTCCTTCAATTCTTTGCTGTACTTTTTGCAAGCCGCAGCAAAAGAGGGCGGTTTTACCGTTTTCGACATGGAACCATCCTTTCATCGAATTTTGTGCAACATCACAACGATTCCCGCGCGCACGTGTGCGTGAGAGGAAAGCTGGAAAGTCGAGGGACACCACGAGTAAGGCCCCAAACCGCTCACCCCGTTTTTTCGGGAGGGGGGTGTCCACCGTGGACACCGGACAGGGGAGAAAGGCTCACACAGCCGGTCAGTCCCAGCGCTCGCGCGTCAACGGCGGAGCGCTTTTGCATCTGTGCATCCGCTCCGGGTGGCAGACCGTCTCGTGGCAGTCCTTGCATACACTGATAAGGTTGCGCTGCCGGTTGCCGTCTGCATCTGTATACCAGATGTCCAGTGCCCTTTCCGGTGCGTCCTTGACATGGTTGACATGATGGACCAGGTCGGCGCGCCGGTATCGCCCGCGCTGCTTGCAAATCTGGCACTCGTGCTTGTCCATATCCAGCACCTCATGCGACAGCCGCACCCACTGCGAAGAACAGTAGAACGAATGCACATCGCCGGATGCAATCAGACTCTTGAGCCAATTCAATAATCGTTCGGTCATAGCATTGTCAGTTGTTGCCCATGTTCCAGCAGCATTAGGCTTTTATATTTGTTCGAGAACCTTTCCTGGACAAATAGTTTCTCGGTTTTGCACCCGCCTTTGTTACCAGTGCCCATAGTGGATTGCTTCTTTATGCTTGCAATTTCTACGCATCCAGCAGGCGCTTCGTATTCGCTGACGATCACCATAAACGGAACCTTTTCCAGCCATTGTTCAAAAGCCATATGGTCGAACTCGCATTTATAGCCGGTGCAGTCCGTCCCCTTATATGGTGGGTCTGCGTACACAATTGCGTCATCCGGGATTTGGACTTTCGCATAATCTTTTTGCAGCATTTCCAGCCTTCGCAGACTTTGCAGATTTTCCAGCCTTTCCAGACTTCCCAGACTTCGCCGATTTTCCAGCCTTTCCAGACTTCCCAGACTTTCCAGACTTTCCAGACTTCCCAGCCTTTTTTGCAGATTGTGCAGATTGTATAGTTCTGTAAGTTCTTTATACTCGGTCGGATATGGCATAAATGTCTGCATTTTTTGATACATTTCCTTTGTCGGAAAGCTCCATTGAGAGCGGCCAAAATAATGCCCAGCCATTTGCGTTCCGAGTCTTTTTTGAACTTCAGATTGCGAAATTCCAGATTGTTTTAATCCGGCTAAAAGATAATCTCTAAGAACCTTTTCCGATTTTTTTATGTCCGACTGCGTTTGGCGAATAAGCTCTTCGAGTTTATCCGCTTTATATGGTTGCTGAGAAAGCCACCATTTTATGTATTTTTCTTTATATACGGATTCGTTTTCTAAAATATCTTTTTTGCTTCCGGTTGTTTTTATTCCGAACTCACAAAATAGACTATAATCATTATGCACTCTTGCAAAATGAAGAGCTTTCTTCCACGGCTCGATTTCCCTGGCATAGAGATAGTCGCTTCGATTGTTTCCGAAACTCCAACAAAGCGAAACGTAAATGTCGGAATCTTTTATTCGGTGAAACTCCTCACGGCTAATCCAACGCTTTTCGTTGGCATACTTTCCGTGGATAGCGTCCATGAACAACTGCGGCGCATCACCGATGTCATTCGCGACAATGCGGTTCCATTTTCCAGACAGTATCGCGGCATGGGTGACGGCACAGCCACCGGCAAACAGGTCGATCAGTGTGTCCCCAGAGGGGAGATTGGAGATAATCCACTGTGCAATTTTGTTCTTGCTCCCTTGATACGGAACGCCATATTTCATAGTGGATCCCTCCTTTCTGGCAAAACAAAAAGCCTGAAACCGCTCAAGTTATACACTCGTGCCATTTCAATCCAAATTCAAAATAAGCGGAACCTTGCATTCCACCGCATATCAATTTCGCCAGGAGGCTCAAGAGATAAGGTTCCGCTGCATCCAGAACTTTCGCGGCTGGATGCCCCGCTATTCGCGCCGCCCCCTCAAAGGGTGCGCGCCTGGCATTCCCGGAAGGGACCGAGCCTTCAGCCTTCGGTTTTGGAGACCGACGCTCTACCAATTGAGCTACAGGAATATACAAGAATGCCGCTTGCAGGGTTTGAACCTGCAACCAAACGGTTATGAGCCGTCAGCTCTTCCGGTTGAGCTAAAGCGACATAAAAACGGCGGCTTTTTGCAGCTGCTTGAAAAGCCGCCGTAAATTTTTAAGTGATCTTGCACCCGATGGTATCAGCAGCAGGTGTTCGCCGAATAGCAGGTCGGTCGCGCCTTAGATACAGCCGGTTCCTCCGATCTCTGCCCTCGGCTCACGCTTTGTGCGGCTCACCTGAAAACCGATACTCCAAGCGATGCGCACAAAATTACTTTTGAATGCTACTTGAAAAATTTTCCGGAACACAGGTGCAAGCACACAGCTTTTCACGAGAGGCTGAAACAATTTGCTGAAAAGTCCAAGCATGGATTGTGCTCCTTTCCAAAGTGTCCACTGTGGGCACCCCGCCGGGTGGATGTGATATCTTGTTCGTTATGCGCCGCTGGGTTTTGGAGCGGACGGCGCTGGTCCCATTGAGTGCGGTAAGGTTCGACCGCTCTATGATTCCCGCCGGGAAGTCTGAATCCACAATGATCGGTCGCTTGGGCTCTCACCCAATAACCGCATTTTGATTATAGCACATCAAAAATGCGCAATCCGGGCAAATCGTGCATTTCGGTCATTTCGTGCGTTTTGCTGCAATCCGTGCATTTCGTGCACGGGAATTACGATTCTACGATAAACACACTTTTGAAAGTATGACTTATATAAACTGATTTTGTTAGTTTTCCTTGAATACTTTGAAATATTTTTTATATTTCTTCTGAAATTGTGCTGATAGCATTGTTCATCCACGTTACCAGCGCATAGGCCGCGTGTTGAATCTTTCTCTTCAGCTTGATAGGTTCCTGATCCAGAAGAAGTGAACCATCATCGTTGTTTCGCCACCACAGCCGGTTCCAATTCGGGCAGGATGGATTTTCACAGTCGTAGTACGGATTACGAAACCTTAACCATTCAGGTATTATGCAAAAAGGCCAATAGGGTCTGACGTGTATAGCTTCCTTATATTTTCGATATTTGCACCCCGCACACGGGTTTGCAGGCTCTTCCTCTTTTACTACTTTCCGCCTCCACTCTTCGACTGTGAGCGTTTTGACCCGTTTGATTTTATCTTTTGGATGGTCTTTGAGCCAGATGGGGCAGGTGCGATCTTCACAGCATTGCTCAACAACTTTACCATCCGCATATAACGACGTAAGATTTGAGCAGCCTTCGCATAGGTTGGAAGATTCTTTGCACATCTCGTAGTGCAGTGGGTTTATCGTGTCAGAATTTTTTTCATTCAAGGTCATTTTTTTCATAGTCTCAATATAGGCGTATTGGAAAGAATCCAGATAATCCTTTACTTCTCGATCTAATCCTGCCGCCCGAATTTGGTCCATAGTAATCAGGCCGCACTTCAAATCACTTGCAAGCCGTCGGAAGCCTTCATCTGTCATTATTGGTCTCCTTTAGATGCTCTGGATTTCTCTGTATTTCATTTATCGGGAGTCCGCAATTAGGGCAATATAAAAGTTGAGTTGTTCCGTTACTGTTCATGGAATATATTAAATTATCATCTCTATGATACCACGCTATTGTAGAGCACCCGAAGGACACATATCCGCCAAGTTCTTCCAAAGCGTCTTTAGATTGTCTAATAAAATCACACACAGGACAATTTTTCATTTGCCTTACCTCACATTCTTCTTAATCCACCGATCCACTCGGCTTCGAATGGCTTCAGGACCGACATCCATCCCCTTCTCCATAAGCTCGACTGCCACGATCTGCGGCTTTTTGCCTTCCGTGCAGATTGCCGTGAGCAGCGCCCGCAGCTCGCAGTCATCGCAGCTCTCAATAAGGCTCAGACCATACATGTACTTTTTCCGCTGCTGGACGTTGGTCCACTTGAGCCGCTTGATCTCATCTTCCCGCCGGGTGAAAGAAATGTCCGTCCCGGTCACGGTCGCGTGACTCAGGATGCAGGCGTTCCCCTCACCGCTGGAAGACTTGACCACATCGGAGGCGCTCTGCGGGCCTTCGGCCTGGATCGCTTCGAGCTGTTCAATGCGCCGCTGACGCTTTTCGATGTCGTAAGGAATAGCATACAGTTTCCGAAATTCTCGTGGCGTAAGCGGCTCCATTGTGGTTCCTCCTTGTTTATTTCAGCTCAAAAAATTTCGTCAGAATATCCGTAATGCCAGAGTAGAAACTTATCCAGCCGCAGGTGGCGAATCTGTTATCTTGCAGAATGATGGCGTAGTCATCACAGGTCTGTCCGGCATCCTCTCTGGTGGTGTCTATCCGTTTCCACAGCGTTGCCCCGCCGGGCAGAAGCTGCTTGTAATACGCAAGCCGGAAACGCACGTCCTCCCAAGCCAGCTCCCACGCTGCATTCGCACCAAGAGTTTTTTCCGCCAGCTTGCGCAGTGTGTCCTTCCCACGGGATTCTGCGGATTTCTCTGGCAAGCCATGGCTTTCGTTGGCTTTTTTGTGGGCTTCTTCTACTGCTAACCGGCACTCTAGCGGAAGATTCCATTCGTCATAATCAGGATTCTGCGGTATCGTTACCGAAGACTCCGGTTTGCAGTCGAACACGACCGGCTTTTCGTACACCGGTTTAGCCGGTTTCGGGGCTTTCGCTGCTTCCTGCTGCGCCATCCGCGCCGCAATAATCTCTTGTGCCCGCCGATATGCGCCCATCAGGGTGATTTCCCCAGCCTGAAGCTCTCGCTTGGTATCATCGCCGCAGTTTTCCGAGATCGCGTTTAGCCGGGCCGCTGCACCAGTGCTCAAGCCCAGGATCCTGCACAGCTCATCACGGACCTTTCCGCTCAGCCCACCGAGGCTTTTTCGCCGTGTCAAAATCTCTTTGAGCGTCTCATACTGCGCCAGCCGTTCACCGTCCGTCAGGTCACGTGCGGTTGCGTTGGCCGTGATGAGCGCGATCTTCTCGTCATCGTCATACTTGAGCTTGAGGATGACGCAGGGGAGAGCTTCAAACCGTGTATCGCCCTCTTTGGCCAGCTCCTCGCAGGCGGTCAACCGCCGCTCTCCGCCGATCAGCTTGTAATTGCCACCATCCAGCTCCACCACTTCCAGCGGCTGGCGGATGCCGTTGGTCTTGATATCCTCTTTGAGCCGGGACACGTCCCCGATGCGATAAATCTTCCGGTTGTCCGGGTTGATGATAATGTTTTTGCGGTCGATCATGACCACCCGCATCCCAGGCCCCGCCGGGGCGTCCGGCTGAACACTCAGAAGCCCGCTCAATAATCCAGTGCTCATATCACTTTCCCTCCACGATCTGCATCACACGTTCTGCCAGATTTTTGTACTGCTCGGCAGGCTTGCACTTGGGTGCGAACTTGTACAGCGGCTCATGTGCAGATTTCGCTTCCTTGACCCGGACGCTGTTGTTGATGCGCATCACGCTGCCGTCCTCGTTCCGGAAAGCCGGGATATCAAGATGGGCGATCTGATTGATGGCCTGCGTCGAATACAGACACCGGTAATACTTGGTGGCCAGCACACCCATCACGGCAAGCTCGTGATTGTATCCGTGCTGGATGTCCCGCACCTGATCCATGATCTCGGCCAGCCCGTCCAGCGCCCACTCGTCGCAATCCACCGGGATGATGACGTAATCAGCAGCAACCAGAGCGTTGATGGTGGCCATGTCGATGTCAGGTGGACAGTCGAAAATGCAGTAATCGTAATCGTTTCGCAGCGGTTCGAGGGCGTTCTTCAGCCGGTCGGCCTGCGGACGCCGGACGTCGAACATCACGTTTTTGTTGGCCAGCAGCATGCTCATGTTGCTGGGTGCAATGTCAACGCCGTCAAAATCGGTCTGCTGGATCACGTCGGGCAGCTTGACTCTGAGTTCTAGCACATCGCCCATCGTGTCTGCCGTGTCCGAAAACCGCTTAAAAAATTTGCTCGTGTTGGCCTGCTTGTCTAGATCCATGACCAGCACCCGCCGGGAATGGATGCCCGCCAGGATGCAGGACAGGTTGCAGGCGGTGACGGACTTTCCGACGCCGCCCTTGAGGTTAATAATCGCGATCTTAGCCATATTTCTCATTGTGGGTTCCTCCGTTTTGGTTCTATCCGCACTTCCGGGCGAGTGACCGCCGGTGTGCAGCGTTTTTCAAAAAATCGTTCCCGCTGGGTTCGGGCCGGTCCACTGTCTTTCTCAGCTTCGGCGCACCGCCCCAGCTCTTCGGGTGGTCCAGGACACTCCATCCAGCCTCGATGCTCTGCATGATGCTGGCGATCATGTACTCTGTGCGTTTTGTTGTTTTTGATTCATCCGCCAGCTGGGTGAGCTTGTCGCACACAGCTCGTGCAGCCTGGGCGTCCCACACCTTGCCCCGCCGGGATGCCCGGTATGCGTCGAACCGGGTCAGAGCCTCCAGCAGAGGCTTGTCCGTTCCGGCATACTCCGCGAAAACATCCTTCGGGGTAGGTTCGCCCCCTTGTGCGCCTCGCGCGCACGAAGGAGTAGTATACCCAGTAGTATACCCAGTAGTATTACTGGGTGGCATTTTGCCACTACCCCCCGTGGCGTTTTGCCACTGGTCCCCGTCGCATTTTGCCACTAGTGGCGTTTTGCGACTAGTGGCGTTTTGCCACTGGTCAGGCGGGTGAGATTCCGCCGGATTTTCGGGTGCATCGTCCTTGCTTTCGACCGTCTTCTGGACCTCTTCTGGTACCTCGGCAACGTACCGGTTGACCATCTGACCGGCCACAAGTTCCTGCCGTTTTGTGAGCAGGCCTTTGCTTTCCAGCCGCTTGAGCACCCGGATTATTGTTGCACGGTCGGCTCCCAGCCACCGGGAAAGATAGCTGAAGCTTCCCTTGTACTCGCTCTCGCCGTCCTGACTGAATCCATAGATCAGCGCGTAGGCCAGCAACTCGTTGCCCTTGAGCTTGTACTTATCGACCATCCAGTCGAGAATCATAATATAGCTCTGTTTTTTAGTCGTGTTTTTCACAGGTTACCCCCCCCCAAGAGGGTCAGAACGGCAGGTCATCATTGTCGTCGATCACAGCGAAATCGTCAGCAGAGCCCTGGGAATATGCCGGTGCGGGCTCTCGGTAGCCTTTGGGCGGTGCTTCGCCGCCGTCATCCACGGCCTGCCCGCCGGGCTTCTTGCTGGGCCCGGCAAAGCTGATATGGTTCGCCACGACCTCCACAGCCGTGCGGCTGTTGCCCTGCTTGTCCTTGTAATTCCGGCTCTGCAATGCGCCGTCCACGGCGATCATGCTGCCTTTCTGGAAATACTTACAGACAAAATCAGCCCCCTTCCGCCAGACCACGATGTCGATAAAATCCGCCTGCCGTTCCTGCCCCTGAGAAACAAAGTTCCGGTCGCAGGCGATACGGAAGCTGCACACGTTGGTGCCGTTGGCGGTGGTGCGCAGTTCAGGATCCGCGACGAGCCGCCCCATGATCGCTACAATGTTGAGCATTTCAGATAATCCTTTCCGATTTCCGCCATCCAGCGGTCGTGCCCATAGAGGTCTTCAAAATCCTGCTGGGCCTGCTTTTTGAGGTCGAGCCGAAGGTGGTGGTCAAAATGGGCACTGTATCCCGGCTCGTTGTGGTGCCGGTGGCACAGCCAGACCTTCAGGCCATACTTTTCGGCCACCGGCCGCAGCGGGCCGTTGAGCACATGGTGTTCTTCCAACATGTCCACGGTGGACACGTTGTACTTCATCCGGCAGACATAACACTCCCGCCGGGTCTGCATGATGGATATAGCCATTACCTCGGCACCTCCTGCCATTCTTGCCAATATCGTGTCACATTCGGGTCGTTGACGCCCATCTCGGCCAGTCGGTCAAAAATGCCGTCGATGAAGGCCGTCATCTGAGCGGTGGAAAAACTGCTGGAACCCATCGACGCCTTGACAGTGCAGCGGTCGTTGTCCAGCAGCTCTACCACGTATACCAGCCGGTATGTCTTGCGCAGGATGGGCACAGCGGCCACCGGAAGCTCCAGAAAGTCATATTCGAGGCCGTATTCTTCGAGCATCTCGATATAGCAGGCTTCCGGGGTGATGCCGCCCGCTTTCCCAGCGTTGTACGTGTCGGCCATGATGGTGAGCAGTGCCCACATCATGCGGTTCTGCTCCAGCGAGCGTTTTTTTCGCTGCCGCTCCACGGTGAGCGTCAGCCGCAGCGGAGAGCCATGTGCCAGATCGTCCAGCTTTTGGCGGATCTGTGTTTTCACAAATTCCGCCGAGTTTTCCACAACGATCTGCTTCCGGGCTGGGTCATAGACGACCGGAAGGCTTCCTACAACGTCGCCTCGTCCCATAAGACTTTCTTCCCACTGGCCAGTGTAAACTGCACCATGTGGATGTGTCCGTCTTCAGCGCGGGCGAAACGGTCAACCGTGAGCTTTTCCGCCGCGCGCCATACGCCGTGCTGGTCCTTCACCACCGGGACCTGCTCGCTCTTCAGGGCGATGGGCTTCAGGTCCATCACGTCCTCCGCGACGCCGAACAGTGCCGCCGCGCGGAGAAAACTGGTGTTTTCCTGCATCCGGTCCACATCGGCGGAGGGCAGGCACATCGGCCCGGCGTCCTTCCGCACCGGAAGACCATTGACAGGGGAGAGCACTTCGAGCTGGCATCTCCACCAATTTTTTGTGTAGTAGTACGAGTCGCCCCAGCCCAGCGGGCCGTATGTCTCGTTGAGAATGTCCAGCACAGCAGACTCCTTCGGGAGCACCACAACGCGGATTCCATCCTCGCAGGCAGCAATAACGCGCACCACGCACTCCTCCGGCTTGATCTCGCGGGCTTTCGGGCCCTTGACCGGGAAACTGATGGGCTCAGCCAAAACCCCGCCAGAAACGCCCGCAGACGGCCCACGCCGCCGGGAGTTGGTTTTCGTTGGCATCTTGACCGTCCTTTCAGAGCGTCACTTCGCCGACCGTGGGTTCGTGCGAAACGTCATCTTCGTCATCAGGGACGTCCGGGATGCAGGAAAACACCAACGTCCGGATGTCCTTCTCGACCAGAGAACGACAGTAGGAGCAGGCGTCCCGCGTTTCCTGCACGGTGAGGATCGCCTGCGACTTGTCCAGCGGACCGTTCAGCAGCATGTTGTACATGGCCCGGCCCATTTGCTTGGCGTCGCGGCTATACTCGCGCCGGAACGTGTGGTGTTCGTTCGATCTGCATTTTTCAAAGCTCATTTTCAATACCTCGTTTCTAAAAATATTTTGCGTTTTCGCGCTGATAATGGCTTTTATTTACCCTCCTGCCATCATTGGAGTTGCAAAAATCAGCAGGAGCCGTCGCCGTAGCCGGAGCCGTCGCCGTAGCCGTAGCCGGAGCCGTAGCCGGAGCCGTAGCCGGAGCCGGAGCCGTAGCCGGAGCCGGAGCCGGAGCCGGAGCCGTTAATTACATTTTCCACACGGCAACCTCCTCAATACTCTTTTTAGCTCTTTCAGTGATGGGAATGATTTCGATCACTTCGGTCAGCGTCACACTATCAACCGGGCACGGGAACTTGCAGTTTTCCGGCTTGCTGGTTCCATCCGTGGCCAGCTGAGACAGACTTGCAGCGCCATCCCAATACCAGATCCGGCGAGCATTGCGAAGGGTTGCCTCCTTGCCCTCGCGGCTCTCAAGATACCCAGCAAATACGCCAGCACTGTAAGTGCGGACCATGCAGTAGGGCATCCCATCAAGTTCGGTCGCCAGAGCGTTGTTCTGGATGCTGTCAGCACGAACATATTCCACTCCGTCAACAATGATTTTGTCTTTCTTCATGATGCAGTACCTCCATTTTTTTGTTTCAAACTATTGTGCGCTTTCGCGCTGGCAGCGGCTCTTGTTTTACCACCTGCCGCTATTGGTGTAAAACAGGAAAGTTAGCTCCGAAGCCCTTCCTGCATAGCCGTTTCCAGAAGATGCCGGAGATCTTCCAGAACATCCGCGTAGATCTTTCTCTCCCGGTCGGAGATGCGTTCATCTTCCAGCCGGCACTGATACTTGCCTATCAGATAGCCGATCCGCTCGCGGGTACGCATTCCATTCTTGCTTAACATTTTGCGCCACCTTCAAAAAGTCTTAATGTTCTTCCAGCCCATCCAGCTCAGACATAACGCCAAGGATGCTCTGGATCTGTGCAGCAGCCTTGCGGCCATCCAGCACCATGTACTCCGCGTTGTCCCTCTGGTAATCTTCGCTTGCATCCAGATAGTGCTCAAAAGCGTTCACGCTGTCGGTGCAGATGCTCACGGCAGCCAGAATCAGATACCGGCTTGTGGTGGCGATCTCACGGGTCGGTTCGCCGCGGTCAACGCTGTCTTTCACCGCCTGCGCTGCCTTTTCCGGGTCGATCAGCCTGCCCGCCGGGGCAAAATTGCGATCTTCGCATTTTGCCCCGGCCAGGCATTAAAGTAAAAGCCGGTGAGCCATTAGCGTCTACAGTGCAAACAAACGGTGTTCCAAGTTCTTCCATAACGATTCCTCCTCAGTAAGTCCTAAATTCCTGATCCAGAAGGGTATCCAGCCGGATGGTGTTTCCCTTGCCTTTGCCATCGGCACCGGACATATTGGACCACCCATCCGGGTAGCGTTTGCGGACGTACCGCGCCGGGATGCCCATGCACACGCTGACCTGCTCCAGCGTCAGCCGGATGCAGCCATATCGGCCAAAAATAGCAGCATAGCTCTCGTGCCACGCTTCGCTTCGGTTAGATTTCGCCACGGTCTTTCAACTCCTTATGTCTGCGTTCAAATAGCACCTGCTGGCCGTAAGTGCGGCCAGCCGCTTCCGCGCGGGCATTGACAGCCTGGATGCTGTTCTCTGCGGTCGGCTTCGGAGGGTGCGGGAATGCCTTCCGCAGTTCCTGCTCAACTCTCCTCTGAGCCTCCCACTCTTTCCATTCGGCCCGCTTGGCACGGTCGGCGTTGCGCGCCTTCTCCGCGCTGCGCTTGGCCAGACACGCCGGGCAGAACCGGCGCGTTGCACCGACATTCTCCATCACGACCCCGCAGTCCTCGCAGATGCGGGTGTATCTTCCCGGAGCACCCATATCACTTCGCCATCCTTTCCATCCGCCGCCGCTGTGCCGCCCGCCGCCGGGCGTTGTCAGCGCGCTTGTATGCGTCCCACCGGGCCAGCAGATACGGCGCACCGGCCACGATCGGTGCCAGCAGGAACAGCAGGAACAGCGTCTCGGTCATCTGGGCGTGATAAGCATCGCGCCCCAGCAGGACCAGCAGGTCCGCAAAAATGTAACAGGTCATAACAGCAATGCACCTCCAATTCGATAGGCCATGGCCAGAACCACAAGCAGATAGGCGACCCAGCCCAGCAAAACCTTCTTCTGGGGGTGGGAAGCAGCCGTGATCACGAAAATGCCGAGGCACACGCCCACGACAAAACACATAAAACGGGCAAATATTGCACTCCTTGCCATTTTGTCACCTCATCCCAAGCGCCTGCTCGATTCCCACACGGGGGTTGTCGTTGGTATAACAGCCGCACATGTATTTCCGGACGGTGCTCTCGCTGTATCCGGCCATCTCGGCCAACACGGTGTAATTCTTCACACCGAGAATCTTCATCCGCTTCCGGACCTCGCATTCCCACTCCGGCGTAACGGTTGTCTGCATTTTTTCCACCTCACCTGTGAATAATTGTTCGTATTTTGACCACAAAAAACATTGCCAAGCGGGTGCAATCGGGTTATAATAGATTTGCGGAATCAATCATACTCGATCACATGCGCCCAAAATCTCGGCAATGTGTGACCGTCCCCCACGGTCAAGATGGGGGCGGTATACGCAAAAACGAGGTACGGCGTTTTTGCGGTCGTTCCGGGTCTATGGCTGAGGCCCGTCGCGCGGTAGGGGCATCTGAAGCGCAAAGCAGCATTCAGGAGGAACCCATGAGCACTCAAGCGATCTGAGATGGGGTCTCGCTCTTGAGTACGGCACTATTATAATCGAACTTCAACGGACTTTCAAGAACTTTGACCCAAAAAGTAACGCAAAGTTCGATATTTGGCAAGTTGAACAAAAAGGAGGTGGTATTTTTGTTTTGGTTCAATTTTGTAAATCAGTGCGAGAAAATCGAAAAATCACCGACAGTTGTTGTTGAAGATTTGGGCTTTAAGCGTTCCGCTGTGACAAGTTGGAAAAACGGCGCTTTACCGCAAGTAAAAAACCGCAAGAAGATCGCCGATTATTTTGGCATCTCGGTCGAGGAGCTGATGGGCACAAAAAAAGAGCCCGCCGGGCAAGGCGAGCTCGAAAGAGAATGGGCCGACATTGAAGTGGCATACAAGAGTGCAACACCGGAAGCACGTGCAGCAGCCAAAGCCGCCGCGCTGGCCGTGTTGGAGAGCAGCAAGAAAGAAGGATGATGATCGTGGACTATGCGAACATGCCGGATTTTTCGACGATGGTGCTGTCTCCTGAAGAGCTGGAAGATCTGCGCCTGCTTTCGAAAAAAGCAATAGAGAATACCGGCGGTTGGCCGACAAAGCTTAAAAGCTTATGCGATTTGGGCCTGGTCGATTATGAGCCGGACTTTTCCAATGGAATCAGCCCGAAAGGCACCTACAAAATCTCGCAAAACGGAAAAATGTATCTGCAATATCTGGCCCGCCGGAAAAGCGAGCTGCGGTTTGCAAATACACTGTCAGTTCTGGCCTTGGCCGTTTCCATCGTCGCGCTGATCGTCTCCATTGTTCGGTAACGGGGCCAAAATGCTTGTAAAAACTTGCATGTAAAAGCTCTTTTCGAGCTCATCGTGCAAGGCTTCAGGCAGATACATGGCAGTCTGCAAAGAGACTTTCTTTTCCTTCAACATGCGAATCACTTCATCTACGATTTCAGCGACTTCCGAAGGGTTGTTGCATTCTTCGCGCAGCGAAATCCGATAAGTGTGCATCCCCCCTGTGATTCCGCAGGTAACAGCCGAGGGAACAGGTTCAGGCGATTCAGGAAAAAGTTTTTCTCGAAGAGCATCAAGCATATAGTTCTCCTTTCTGAAAGTGAATAAACATTCGCACTACCGTCATTATATGGACTTGAAGAAAAAAGGTCAACCGCGACGTCAGACAACGGCCTTTTCAAACCCTTGAAGGGTGCGCAGTACGAGTTCCCAGAGTTCCGGATGTTCCCGCAAAAGGGCTAAAAATTCGTTGTCAGACATTCATAACACTCCTTTAAGTTGTATTTCATGGCTCTATATTACAACCATGATGATGAAAAATCAAGAGAACGGAGAAAGAATCATGAAACTTGTGAAAATTGGAAAAACTATGGTTGCCAGTTTGTGCATTGCGGCAACTCTGGTTGGAGCTGCTCTGCCTACAATGGCACTTAGCCCCGCCGGATACACCTCGCTGGCGCAGATCGAAGAGATGAATGACGACGAAGAAGCCCAGGTCCAGGCATTGAAAGCCGCCATTGCGAAGGTGAACGTCAAGTATGACGAGGTAGAGCAAAGCTGGCAGTTCGACAGCCCCATCTATGACAAGGCCGAGAAAAACAAAAGCTGTTGCCTTGCCCCGTGGATCTTTATTTTTGACGGACGCGAGGACGTGTATTTCGACGAGGATTTTTCCTATAACGGTTCTTCCCGCATCGACCTGAACACAGTCTATGTCCGTGCTGGAGATAATCTGTACACTTACGAGTGCGACCCGGATTATACAGATTATGCCTATGATACAGACAAAAAAGTTTGGTGGGCCCTCTCCAATTTCCAGATGGAGACCAGCGAAATCGATTGGCTGCGTGAGATGCTCGGTGCCAAAACCATCATCACAAGATATTCCGGTGCATCCGGTGCGCAGTACGATTATACATGGACTGCTGACGACCGACAGGCCGTCACCGATATGGTCAACCTCTATGATCTGCTTGTCGCAGCGTCGCCGGAAGTCCGCGCGCGGGCACTGAGAGGCTAACAATGGGGCTCTTGTTGTTGCTTGTTGTTATCTGGTTGATGACGATGTATTTTAAGTGGGTCAAAAAGTCGGCGCGGAAAAGTCAAGCGAAGAAAGCCCAACAGTCCGAAACAGCAGGAGTGCCCAGGCAAGAAACAGACCCGATATCTCCAATACTACCCATGCCGGAGATTTTGCCGGAGAATGGGAAGTATCCAAAAGACTATCTCAAGGAATTGGATGAAGCTCAGGCAATCCGAAATGTCCAAAACGCCCATTACAAAATCGCAGTCATTGACTTTGAGACCACCGGCCTGAACACCGAAAAGGACGAAATCTTGCAGGTGTCCATCATCGACGAGGAAGAGAACGTGTTGATCAACCAGCTTTGCAAGCCGGAACACACCGAGACGTGGGAAAGTGCGTGGAACGTCAACAGCATCTATCCAGGGGACGTCCGGTTTTGCCCAGTGTTTGCACAGGTCGCGCCGTATGTACAGGATATCCTGTCCCGCGCCGACATGGTCATCGCTTACAACTATCCTTTTGAGCCAAATTTTTTGCGGAACAATGGGATTGACCCGGATACCTTGACATGGGGCCCTGACCCGATGCGTGAGATGGTCAAATACTACAATGCCGCAAAAAATACGAGCAAAAATCGAATGAGCTTGCAGTGGGCATCTGATATCATCGGATATAAGTATCGTCCGCATGATGCAGCTCAAGATGTTAAGGCGACGCTCCACGTCTACAATTTTACGCAAGAGCATTGGGCCGAAACACATGCCCGTTTGCAGGATCTCGCAGAGGAAGAAGCAAGAACCGCAAAGGCCGAAACTGAGCGAAAAGCACGAAAAGGGAGAATCCAGTATCCCGAAAATAAAAATGCTGACCCACGGCATCCGCTCTATGGAAAAACCATCGTGATAACAGGCCAGCTCCCAATTGGTCGGGACGATGCTTCAAAAAAAGCTGCGAACCTCGGAGCAAAGGTCCGGCTCCAAATCAGCCCGCGGACACAGATTTTGGTGTGTGGTCAGCGAGAAGCTGAGTGGGAGGAGCGCTATGGGACAAAATCTTACAAAATTAAGAAGGCCGAACAAATGAATGCTGAGGGCGCAAACATTGAACTTATGTCCGGTCAGCGCTTCATGGAGCTTTTAGATCAACCCGCCGGGCAAATCTGAAGGTGTCCACAGTGGACACAAAAGCATTCCCCGCCGCCGGGCTGACGACGGGGAAAATGTCACAGCTCGACGACACGGCCATTGATGCAATCCAGCCGGTCGCCGGGGTCAATGCCGGAGTCAGCGTCGTCTTTGGCCTGCTGGGCAATGCGCAGCAGCTCGCCGTAGACGTCCGGATCAGCGGCATAATTGGATAGCGTGTACACAAGATTGAGTGTGCGGTTTCGGACGTAGTCCAGCAGCATGGTATCAGTTGGCATAGTCATTCCTCCCACGGGGCCCGGACGCGATCCGGGTCTTTTGGTTTTGATGCGGGCATCCCGTCGATGATCTCCATATCGTCGGGTACATACATAATAGCAGCCATAATTTTTTACCTCCTACGATGGAAATTTTTTACATAATTGTTATATCATAGGAGATGGTAAAAAATCTATACGCAATATCGTGTCGAATCGGTAAAAAAGGAGGCAATTATGAACGAGTATGACTTGCAAGTGGCAAAGGCGCTCGAAATGGCAAGGACAAAAGCCGGACTCAGCCAGGAAAAGCTAGCAAAACGGCTTGGGATCAGCAAGCCGACCGTGGCCAGCAGGGAGCGGGGAACGTCTCCTGTGACGCTGCCCGAAATATTCAAATGGTGCGTAGCGTGCAGAATTCCGGCACGGCGCTGCATGGACGCCTGTATCTATCCCGGTCTGCTCGATTACTTACAAGAGGACATCTCCACCGAGGAGAAGCGCCAGATCCTTCACGCCGCCGTGGATGAGATGTCCAACTACGAGGTGGACGGCTGGCTGTACCTCTACTATGGCGACCACGGCTCCGACCCGATGGCGGTGCTGACAGAGGTGCTGGCAAACTTACACACTCCCTTGCGGGACCGGGTGTCCATCGTCAATGCCATCATCGGCCACTATGAGATGGCGCAATCGACGAAGACCGACCCCGACCCGAACGGGACACAGCCGGTCATGGACGTTGTGCGCCAGGCGCGCGACTGCGGCACTGCCGCCGCAAAAAATCTGGATGACGCCTATTCTATGATGGAGGTGCAGAGGAATGCCAAAAAGTAAAAAAGCCCAGCGCAAGGATGGACTTTTCCAAGTCAGGCGAACAATGCCAGACGGAAAAATGAAGTCATATTATGGGCATACCAAAACGGAAGCGGAAATAAAATATAAAAATGCGATCCAAACGTGGAATGAGGAAAATAAAAAAATCAAGAAAAAAGGTGGTCTCAGCTACGTAGAAGTAGCAGAAAAATTTCAAGCCTATATTACTTCGCCGAATGCACCGATTCGGCGTGGAACAGCAAAATCTTATCTAAAACATATAAGGCCGACAAAGGAATATTTTGGTGACACGCCTATGCAGGACATAGATGCTCAGCAGATAAAAGGCTATCTTGACAAGCTAAACGCTGAAGGAAAAGCCAAAAAGACCGCTGAAAATGCCCGCTCCGTGATAAGCTGCATTTTTACGCACTGGTGCAACTACTTACACGGGACGCACAATCCCGTGCGGGATGCAAAAATTCCAAAGCGAATGCGTGTAACTGAACGGAAAGAACCGACCAAAGAGCAGCGCGAGCTGATAGAAGCGCATCCGGAAGGGTGCGGATTCTGGGCGCAGCTCTTTGAGTACACCGGTATGCGTCTGGGCGAAGCAAACGGCCTGCAATGGAAAGACGTCGATTTAGCCGCCGGGAAGATCACACCAAAAGAAGCACAGCCGTGGGATGGGAATCAGTCTTATCAGGAAGAGCTGAAAACGGCTAAGGCTTACCGCTCCATTCCCATCTTGGACAAATTTCGCCCCACCCTTGAGGAAGAGGCAAAAAAACATTCTCCAGAGGATTATGTCATGTCCGGTGAAAAAAAGCCGCTCACAAAATCGCAGTATGAATGGCGTTGGGCAATATACTGCCGCTCGCTGGGCTTGAGTGAAAAGCGCGAAAAGCACTCTAAAATAAAAGACCAGCCCGGAAAGATACGTACCTACTACAAATGGACGGCCAAAGTAACTGCCCATCAATTCCGGCATCTGTATGCTTCCAATCTTTTTTATGCCGGCGTTCCTGACAAGGTAGCTCAAAAGCTGATGGGTCACGCCGACATTAGGACCACCCGCCAAATCTATCAGCAACTCCGCGACGAAGAAGATCTCCAGTATACAGATATGCTTAACGAATATCTTGCCCAAAAAGATAAAAAAAGTGACCAGATTGGTAAAAAGTTGGTAAACGCTAAGAAATAGACGTAAAATCGAAAAACATAGAGGGGTTCGAGTCCCCTCCTTCGCACCAGATGAGAAACCCGCATGAATGCTTGAAAATCAAGCGCTCATGCGGGTTTTTGGCTTTTTCTGTTTCGCAAATACTAACGAATACTAACGGATATTAACGCATTTTTGCCACCCTAGATTGGTAAAATGTTGGTAGTAGATTTTAGCCGTCCACAATGACATCCAGATATTTCACGATTTTTCCGGGAACAGCATCTTTGTCGCGCAGAAAAGCTGCGGCCATATCGGCATAAAAGTTTTGATTGTCCGCACTGTACGACCGAGCGACCGTGCAATAGTCCGAGTACATCATATTCATCGCTGCCCAGAAATCGTTCGGGTCGCAATTGATATTGCGCTGCTTGGCCACGTCCTGAGTCTGCTCCAGCGTCCAATGACAGCCCTTCGTGCCGTCGGCGTTGATCATGTTGTCGCACCATTCCTCGGCCTCATCATAAGAGAGGTGAGGACGGGGCATCCTGATCGAGCGGCTGTCCGCACCGCCATGCTCATACTGCCCAGAGTGCTTGTCCCAGTCACCGTTCTGCGAGAAGCCGATTTGCGGCATTCTGCGTCCATTCTCTACGTCAGGGTAGCGGGGGACGGGGTAGGGGTCGATGTAGCGATTCTCCTCCTGCGGATAGTAGGGATAGCGGTCGTTGCCGCGTTCCAGCTTGCGCAGACGGCGTTCCATCTCACGTTCCCTGCGGTCACGCTCTTCCTCAAGGCGGTCACGTTCCGGTTCACGGTTTTTGTCGTGATCGCGAAGCATCATCATGCGGCGAAAATTAGTCTTGCCCATAATCTATACCTCCTCAGGAAATGGACGCAGGCGCACCGGCGTGGGAACGACAGAAGCAGCCAAGATACTTGAACGTGCCGGTGCCGGTTGCAGACGTTGCAACACGGGTAGCGTAGCGGGTGCGGGTATGGATGCTCTCGGCGGTTGCCTGAGCGCAGTTGCAGTCGGTCAGAGGGTATGCGGTCGTGCCTGCTCCAATGGTAATGACCACAGGTGCGTTGATGGTGGTCGTGTCCGGGATGCTCTGGGCAACCACGATGCAATACTTCTCTCCGTTCTGGTATGCGCCAGCAGGGATGTTGATGGTCAACGTGTCATTGGCGAACGTCACCGCATCCGAGATGACGAGGTGTGGGCAGAGTTTGCAGCTTGTTTTGCAAGCCATAATGTTTTCCTCCTAAAAAATCAGGGGCAGAGGTGTCATACCCCTGCCCCGATGGTTCACCCGGTGTTATCGGGGAGTGTGTAAGTTAGCAGCAGCCGCAGCAGTTCACGCCCACGTTAGGGTTTGCCACCTGATAAGCGGGAATCGGACGAGGATTGACCCGGTTCAGGATGGTATCGGTCTGCTGGGACATCACGGTGGTCAGAAGTGCATTCTGACGATCCTGAGAAGCGGCGAACTTCAGGCTCTGGTTCTCAGCGGTCAGGGTTGCGATCTTATCCTGCGTGAAGTAGTCCATCATGCTGCGGAAGTTGACGTTGCAGTTGTCCACGATGGCACGAGCGTTGTCTGCGATGGCCTGACGGGTAGCGCAATCCTGCTGTGCAATGGTGTACTTCAGGTCGCCGATGAGCTGCTTGTTCTCGCAGCAGCAAGATGCAAGCTGCGTCTGGATAGCGGTCTGACCCGCCTGACGTGCGTTGCCCTCCTGCATGATAGCAAGGCTGATGGCATTGTCGCCGTTGGACACGCTGCGTTCCAGGCCGTTCACGAGCTGTGCGTTCTGGTAGCCGAGCTGACAAATAGCGTTGTTCACGCTTGCAAAGCCGTTTGCGATATTGGCGTTGACGCCGTTCATCTGCGCCAGCTGGTCGTAGCCCAGAGAGCAGATGCCGCTCTGGATGCCAGCCAGAGAGCGGGAGGTGTCCTGCTGGTAGAAGCCCTCAGACAGAGCCGCACGAGTATCTGCGCCGCCCTGACCGGTTGCACCAGTGCCCACCAGATAGGGGATGTAGCTGTTCATGCCGTTGTCACCACCGTTCCGACCGTAGCCGTTTGTGCCCCAGCCGAAGATGATGGCGAGGATGATAACCGCCCACAGACCTTCGTTGCCGAAGAATCCGCCGTTGTTATTACCGCCGTCCTGCCCAGCCAGATAGCCAGTTGCAAAATCGTCCATAACAAAACTCCTTTCAGTTTTGCGTATGCTATCCCACCGCCGTATGCGATGGGCGAAGCCAAACAAAAGCGGTTTTTGTCAAGTCCGCAAAACTGAGAAGCGTTTCGCTTGCGAGGGATGCTTATTTTGGGATTATCAAATCAGCTTGGAGAATTGCTTTTTTCGTCTTCCGGGTCATCCAACTTTTTGCTGGCAGCACCGAAAATCAATCCAAGCATCAAAGGAACCCATAGTTTGTCATTTCCACACAGATTGTTGATGTCAAAATCTTTTTCAGGATGGCTGTTTTCAAAATCGTCCATTGCAAAGCCTCCTCACTTCGGAAGCGTCAAATTCAGGACGCTTGCCAGCTGGTTCAGGTCGATGCCACGCTCTTTGGCGAGGTTCTGCGCCATCGTTCGGAGTTGTGCTTCGTTTTTGCCCTGAATCAGGTTCAAGCCCTGCATGATTGGGGCGCTCTGCCCGCCCAACTGCTGGATAAGCCCCATCGGGTTCTGTCCGGCGCGAGCCAGATTTGCAAGCTGCATGATGGGGCTGTGAGTAATCATATCAAACGGAGAGGGCATCGCTTATTCTCCTTTCTTCGCTGTGGCAGCGGGCTTAGAAAAGCTCTTCTGCCACTTTTCCAGTTCATCCAGCCTGTGGACGAGGGCGTTATACTCTTCAACAGGCACATACTGCTGTGTCGGGGCAGCGGTCTGCTGTGCCTGTTGTGCCTGCATCTGCCGCCACGCTTCCGGGCTGTAAAACTCCTGCACATAGGATTCGCAGGTGTCTGGGTTGAGACGCTTGCAGTAGATCACGCCGCTGCGCAAGTCCGGGCAGTAGGTCGGTCTGCCGTACAGGTCAGACGGTATTGCCAAAAATTCCTCCCTGCTGGAAACAGGCCTGCCCAGAAGCCAACCGCCGTCCTGTACCGACTGCTGAACGGGCTGCTGCCCATTCATCGGCTGCGGACGCTGCGGCTGTGCTTGCTGCATCTGCGTGTTCGGCAGGGGAGTAGCAAGCCCTACCGTGCCCATGCCGCCGTAAGGATTGACAGGCTGCTGCGGAACGTAGGGCGCTCCGGGTGCCGGATAATAGCTCATAAAACATCCCTCCTTGTGCATCCAGTGTACCGCATCAGCAAAAAACGAAAGACAACGAACGCACAACGAAGGACAAAAAAGAAAAGCGCCCACACGGAAAAATCCGCATGAGCGCTTAACTGTTAAGGGCTTCACCTTGGAAGCAAGAATAAAATATCACGTTTTGATTTGCAAAACAAGCGTTTCGACAAAACCAGTGCGAAAAGCACAAAAAGTTTATTGTTTTATTCTGTTCTGGGATTGATTTTCAAAAATATTTTTGCAAATCTGAATCTTTTTTGCGTTTTACTATTGCAAAAATGATTCTTTTGTGCTATAATTAAATCACGCTAAGGAACACAAAATAAACGGAGGAACAAACAATGGTTGCAATGGACAAGAAATTCAAAATGGCTCAGCTCAATACTCTTCGTCGTTGGGTCATGAAGCGCGCATGGGATCTTCGCAAGACTTCTGGCGTGGATATGTCTACCGCTCTTCGTGCTGCATGGGCAATCGAGAAGGCTATGCAGGCTGCTCATGCTCAGTGCAATGCCGAAAAGTACAGCGTTGTTCCTTCCCGTTGGGCAAAGTACGGCAAGGATCGCACTTACATTTCCATCAACATCTACGGAAAGAAATTCTCGAAGGTCAGCTATGGCTTCGTCGACAACATGACTGGCGCCTTCTATGCCGCCTAATGGTGAAAAAAATGGAAAAGAATCAAGTACAGAGGAAATGCAAGCGCTGCGGTGTTGTTTTCTCGGCAAAACCGGGATGCGACCGCTCTTATTGCAGCGAATGTTCCCGTGATATCAAGCGGGAAACTGTATTGAGAGAAAGGGTCTGCGCTACTTGTGGAAGCACGTTTTTGGGCTATCCGCATTCCAAATATTGCCCGACTTGCAAAAGAGCAGCGATGTTGGAGTCTCATCGTCGAAGCAACGAAAGGCAAAAAAACGGAACGACTCGAAAACTTGGAAGTACAGATATCTGCCAGAGCTGTGGAGCTACTTACACTGTTGTTTCCGGATTGCAGCGTTATTGCCCAGAATGTGCCAAAATTGTTGTTCAGGACAATATCCGAAATCACAAACGAGAATACATGTGGGAAAATCGAGCCGAAAAGGGGGAGCAAAAAAAAGAAAGGCGAAGTATGCGCCGGATATGCGTTATATGCGGAAAGGCGTTTGATTCCAAAACATGTACGAACGTTTGTTCAACGGAATGTAAAAAGATACGAAATCGCGAATTTCAAAAAAGAGCAGATATAAAACGCGGAAAGCAAAAAGCAAAAGAATAGGAGAAAAACAATGTACAAAGTAATCAATAATCGCCGCTACAACACGGAGACCGCAAAGAAATTGGGATACTGGGAGTCAGATCAGGACT